>Ga0209304_1000138_pt1 | contig 51418 bp, 66 predicted proteins | sample COGITO_mtgs_1004_4_FD_184789 | JGI IMG/M metagenome (GOLD analysis project Ga0209304, IMG submission 184789) | Pelagic marine microbial communities from North Sea - COGITO_mtgs_100423 (SPAdes) (version 2) | ecosystem: Environmental > Aquatic > Marine > Epipelagic ...
CCTTTACGTCAACCTCCGGAGTAATGTGCTCATTCGATTCATCCCTTTGAGAACATAGAATCTCAAATTCATCTTCCATCACCTTTTCTAAAATTCCCCAAACCAGTTCTTTGGGAGTTGCGTAAAGTTTTTCGTTGGTGTAAGTAGGGAGTTCGGTTTCATCTTCCATAACCTCTTTAAAAAAATATCCGGTCTTGACTGTTTCTTTATCATTTTTTTCTGAATTATAGATACAATAGTCTGTTACATCAAGTGTGATACCCTCATTATTAAGGAATTGTTCAAATTTTTCCAAGGTTTCAACATTACTCATGTAATCATTGTATGCTTTTTCACAACTTTCAATATCGTAAGTATCCAAAATAATTCTTCCATGAACATCCCTTTCACCATCGGAGTCCCATTCTATGTTTTTATTAGAAACGTATTTTTTTGTATCGTACAAACTTTCAATAAATTCTTCTGCATTTTCACAATACCATCTAAAAAAACTTGTTTTCATATATTTCAACAGGTCTTTATCAAGTTCATATAGAGTACTAGATGTACTGAAAACAACGACATCGTCATAATCATCTTCAAGATATGCTTTTGCGCCTTTTAGTGTCATTTTGATTTTGAATATTTCGGAACTGTTTGAACTCGTTTTATTGTTTTACTTACCCTAATAAAGTCCGAAGACTTAGGGTGTTTTTTTATTTATTTATCTTCTCCACAAACACAAGTAAGTCTGTATTTGCGCTCTCTGCCACAAGTTCTATCTTTCTCCCAATGCTTGCAATCATCGTCTCCACAAACAATACAAAAATCATCTCCACTCCAACGAAAACAATCTTCGCAAAGCATTAAGTGGTCAAATGCCCTTTGTTTTTCCAACCCATAACTAAGTTTTCTAATTTTTCTCAACTCCAAGTAAGCTTTTTTTTCACGTTTAGTAAAATGTTGACTCATTTTTGCTTTTTACTTGCCCTAATAAAGTCCGAAGACTTATGGTGTTTTAAAATTTGTTAGTTTGTTAATTAATACTTAGAATCCTACGTAGTTCATCTGCTGCTTGTTCATGTTGGTGATAATCCACTTTACCACGTCGCTTTTCTTGGTCCCCATGAAGGGTTCTTGAATCCCAATCTTGTTCATCGCAAAGTTTGGGTAACCCATCAGCATGCTTTGCGTGTACTCCTTGAGAATCATTCTAATTTGCAAAGACATTGTAGTGTTTCTTTCGCGCAGAACACCAGCCATGCTAAACCCCTCCCCTTCGTCTTTCTGGTTTGCGTCTCTCAGCTTCTTGCGGTACCAAGACTGAATCTTCTTTGCCGCAAGAATCTTGAAAAGTTGTTCCTTGTTGTAAGCTCCCATTGAATAAACGGTTTTCAAAACATCGTTACTCAAACTTTTTGCAACTTGGTTAGAATCCATTTTATTCTCTTTACTTACCCTAATAAAGTCCGAAGACTTAGGGTTTGTTAAAATTTGTTAATTTGTTAATTAATTGGTAATCTCGTTGCGGCAGGACGTGCAAAGGAGTTGTTCGTTGATGACAATCCCGCAGAACCAACACTCGAGTTCCTCACAAACCTGCACAGGCCCCAGTCCATCATACTTGACAGCCATCTTGTTGGTAACCACTTTGCACGTCTTCATGCGATCAAACTTCTTCAACTCCAACTTGTAAACGTTCTTGTTGTAGCTGGCGCTCTTGTCTTTGCTTCCACGAGTCTTCTGGTTCTTGTTGATGCGATCGAAAGTCATTTTGCTTGGTTGATTTGGACTTAGGGTTTTCAGATGTTTTTGCTTTGCGTACCCTAATAAGCCACGAAAGGCTAGGGTTTGTTAAAATTTGTTAATTTGTTAATTATTCTTGTAAATTTCTGTAAAGCATCGAAGTCACATCAATCCATCAGGATCATAAACTTGATCGTAGAAACACTCACAGTCCTCGAAAAGCGGGTGGCAAGTGCAGACATATTGCGTTTCTTTTCCCCGGTATACGGAAGTCAAGGTCCTGATGAAGCTACACTCGCACTCGCTGAAAGTCTTCCCACAGGTCTGGTGGACATCCTCTTCATCACACTCGAAGTCCGATGGCAGTTCCTCGTGTTCACTCTCCTCCTCTTCACTCTCCTCCTCTTCTTCGTCAACGGGTTCGGGCTCACAGTCTGTCCCACACTCACTCATTATTATTTTTGTGAGATTATTCCTGTAAACTACAGAAGTAGGAGGGATTATAAGGTTGTTCAAGTCAAAGTCAAATTCAAAGTCGGTTGTGTAGAGTAGTATGATTTCCTCAAAGGCGATTTCTTGCTCCTCCCTAATTTTGAGGAGTTCGATTAAACACTTTCCAAACACTCCTTTGTTGTAACACACGTCTCCCACAAGAAAGTCCTTGATGATAATTGGGAACACTTGTTCTAAAAACCCAGACATATATCTTTTTACCTATATACGACCTTAAGTCCTAGGGTACTTAAACTTTTGATACTGTTTACCGTTCCTTCAATAGTGCTTATATCCATATATTTCTTTATTTCCTAGGGTATTTTTATTTTTGACAATTTGCTTTGCAAATAATGCTAAAGGCGGTTTACCCAGAAGATGCTATAGTACTGCTTGCACTACTGTCACTACTGTAATCTAATCCACAATTAATATCATTTAATTCACATTCCTTACTCCTTTTTAATTCAGGATATTTTCCCCACCAGCTATTATAATACTTATCTAATTCTTCACCATGTTTTTTATAATCTTTATTTGATATAGAATTATTAATTATTGACACTAACGATTCTCTATAAATCAACCAATTTACAATTATCATATCATGATTGTCTCCAAATTTTTCACATATTTCACTATTATATTTATTTAATAATTGACATGAACTAAGACCTTCGTTATTTATATCTTCTTTATACTTTGTTAATTGAAAATTAAAAATTTTAGTTAATGTTTTTAAACCTCTTTGTTTTTTAATTAATTCTTCATAAACTTTACTACTATTAACTTTCTTACCATCATCATAAATAACATTATAAAAAAATGTTGTATCACCAATATTATTATTTTGTATTCCTTCGTATAATTCACTAAATACATCACCAAATTTCATTTTACGTTTTAAAGATCTCCGTTTCTTAGATCTTCTGGAAAATTTGCTACGCCTTTTAACGCTACGCCTTTTAACGCTACGCCTTTTAACGCTACGCCTTTTAACGCTACGTCTTTTAACGCTACGTCTTTTAACGCTACGCTTCTTACGCTTTCCAAATTTATTTGAAAATAAAGTTTTTGTTTTATCAATAACACGCATAATTATATAATACCTATATTTTAAATATTGTAATTAATAAATGAGTTGCGTGGCAAAAAGTTTATTAACTATTTTAGACAATAATTTTACTTACGACAAATAGCGCATATGTTCGTACGACTTGAACAATCTTCGTGAAAAACATGACCACATGTCAATGCAGTGATAACATCATTATCTAAATCAAAATCATCCAAACAAATTGCACATGTTTTTCCAACAAATAAACGTCTGTTATTAGGTGGGGGGTGGATCATTTGAGAACGAAGAGTATCACGGACTGCCATCAATATTTTGCCCAATTTATTTAGTCCTGACCAATGGTGTATGTTACGTTCATTGGCACCCACCCCAATTCCCCAAATATTATCATTACTAACAAATACTAAAACTTTGTTACCAGTTCCAAGAAGAAAAGATTTAATCATATCATTCTGTTTACATTTTTCCAAATTACCTTTGTAAGATATATCATAACACATAGCACTCCATACTTGAGGAACAAAGTTCGTAACCAATCTACCTAATTGCTTCTGAGTTTTAGGGTTAGCAATATTCATTATCCTATTTAATGTTTCTTGGTCACCGAATAGTCTAGCTTTCTCAGCCATCATATATTGTTCAACACAGTTATAAACAATAGCATCTATTTCAAGATTACAAAGTTTTTGAGGATTTAAATACCCATATCTAAAAAATTCAAATTCAGGCATTATAATCACAAAATGATTCGTTATTAACACATAAATTCTAATTTTTAAACTAATTATTTAGTTTTAAAATATATGTTATCAGTAAGATCAATGAAAAAATTTTTACCTAAAAGAACTGTTGAATTGGAGGTTGTGCCGGTGGTAACAGATGGAGAAATAGTTACAAAAGAAGAATTTGAAAAATTTAGAGAACTTAGTATGTTGAAATCTGATGTAACTCTATTAGAAAAAAAGAAAAAGGAAATAGAAGAGGCTGAGTTAATGACAAATTTTTTAGATATGGAACTTATTTACGAAAAGGCTGAGTTAATGACAAAAATAAAAGAAAAAAATGATAAAATCAAGAAAATTAATTCTGAGTTTATGGAAGAATATACCGGACCACCAGGTAAGGTTACACGAAACGAATTGAGAACAATTGAATCAATGGGTTTGAATAAAAATAAATTCGGGAAACGAAGAACCAAACGTCGTTCAAAACGTAAACAAAGTGTTAAAAGTAAACGTCGTTCAAAACGTAAACAAAGTGTTAAAAGTAAACGTCGTTCAAAACGTAAACAAAGTGTTAAAAGTAAACGTCGTTCAAAACGTAAACGTCGTTCAAAGCGTCGTTCAAAACGTAATTAAGCGATTGAATCCGGTTAGGATTTCAATAATGCTAAAGGCATTGAATTTGTAAATCAATACAACTAAATGTGTTGATTTAAAAAATCACCGAGGAGACCCCTATCCAAATGTTATGTGTTTTTAGAGCATTAAAATGGTTACATTTTCATTCTTCTTTTTATCATGTCTGTGTTTACTTCGATATCTCCTTCTTCGACATTTGTGGTTGCTAGTCCTATTAGGAACCCAATATGAGTTACTCCGAAGAATACTAAAGTTGGAATTACAAATTTGGCAAATGCATTTGTTTTCTTTCCTTGTGCTTTTACAACCGAAACGGACATTACAGTTGCTGCTATTGCAAGAAGCAAAAATATTATATTAACGATTGGGTTGAGAATCCATAACACAAAGTACAGGTATAATATAATCATCTTTGATTAGTACCAAACATTTTAATTCATGAAAAATTTTATTAAAGCAACCAACTTGTACATTTCACAACGTATAAATATTCAGTCACAAATTCTATCTTTACTGTTTGTTGTGCTTTAAATTTTTTGTATTGTTTGGTTTTAATTTCAACATCACCTTTTAATTTTAATATTTCAAGTATATCTTCACTGTTTATTATTCCTTCATTATTATAGGATAATAGAATGTAATTAGACTTTATGGAATTAATTAATTTCTTAAATTCTTCTTTTGCTAAAATTTTGGAAGAGAATTTACTTTTAAAACAATCCAATATTATACCAGTCTTTCCCTTTAATTCAACATTTTTATATTTTGCTATATAATTTAAAACAAAATAGTTTGAAGAATATTGGCGTTGATTGTAGGGAGGATCTAAATACACAATATTGTACTTAATATCCTTTTTAAAAAGGTCTGAAACATCTAAGTTGAATGTTTTATTTTTATTTTTTATTTTAGTTTCTTTGTGAATCGGATTAATAACGATTGGTTTAACAGCCGATTTTTTAAAATTTTTGAGATATGAACCATAAATACATGCAATGTTTGCTACTTTATCTGCTGCTTCTAACAGTGACGCAAGAAGAAACAAGTACTCTTTCTTTGTTATTCTTTTATTATTCAAAAGGTTGTTTATTTCTGTTCTAACGGCGTCTATTTTTTTAGCATTCTCTGTCGTAAAATACATCCTATCACCCAAGGGTGAATAATTATCAGCCACAAGTCCTTGAACTCCCTTTAATTCGTTTAGATTATCAATAATCTTTTGAATCTTGATTGAATATTTACAACACATGTATCCATTGTTTATAACATAACTATAATACTCTGTGTCGTTACTGGTTACACTAAATTCGTTTTTGAAATAGTTTCCGACTGTTCCGGTACCTGAAAATGCGTCACAGAACGTTGTGGGTTTATCGGTTGCGCAAAGCGACTGTACGGCTTCGTTTATAAAAGGAAGTAGTTTGTTTTTAGACCCAATATAATTGAGTACCATTTACAATTGGTTATATATTAATCGTTTAACGTTAATCGCAGTTCAATTATATAATTTAAATTATTTATGTTATATAAATGAAGCCGTGTATCAAATGGGTTGGTGGAAAAACTCAAATAATAGATACCGTAACAAAAAGTATTCCTTTAAAAATTAATACATATTATGAATTATTTGTAGGTGGTGGATCAGTGTTAATAGAATTGTTAAACAAGGTTGAAAGAGGGGAAATTAAAATTAAGAAATTCGTTGTCAACGATAACAATGAAAATTTAATAAATATGTACAATTGTATAAAATCTAAACCATCATTGTTAATAAAACGACTAAAATTATTAAACGATCATTATTCTAAAGCTAAATTAATAGAGTACAACACAAGACATAAACATATACTTGATCCGAAATTAGACATAAATCAAATTATTAAAAAAGGAAAATCGTATGTTTTTTATTATTATAGAAATGAATATAACAGTAAAAAATTAAAGGGGTTGGATGTTAATAAAGCAGCCCTATTTATATTTTTAAACAAAACAAGTTTTAGAGGATTGTATAGAGTTGGACCAAACGGATTTAATACTTCATTTGGAAATTACAATAATCCTGCTATTTTGGATAAAGAGAATATTATAAAATTAAGTAAGTGTTTTAACAAGTATTCTGTAACATTTTTAAATAAGGATTTTACTAAATGTTTCAATAAGTTAAATAAAACTGATTTCTGTTATCTAGATCCTCCGTATTATCCGTTGAAAAAAACATCGTTCGTTGGTTACAGTAAAGATGGGTTCAAAGATAAACATAAAGTTGTATTGGACTTGTGTAATAATCTAAACAAAAATGGTATAAAATTTGTTCATTCTAATTCTTGGTGTAGATTTAATTGTAAGAATTATAAGGGGTATAAACAATCTAAAATACTATGTTCAAGAAGAATAAATTCTAAAAATCCTAGTGATACTGATTATGAAATACTCATTAGTAATTGAAACGCCTATTGCGGAAACCCTAAGGTTTCATATTTAGTTATCTATAATAATTCACTGCATCTTACAAATTCGATACCTTCCTCTTTCCATAATTCTAAGTGTTTGTTTTTCTTTTTATTGTATTTATTAAATAATCCAAACTTATCTATAGCTTCTTGTTCTTGAAAAGCAAGTACAACTATTTTCAAATTCTTCTTATAAAGTTTCGGAACTTCGGCATATTTATAAGGAGTTCCTAATATCTTTTCTCCAGCAGTTCCACTGGTTGTATAATTTCTAGTTTTCACTTCCCAAATATAATTCTTAGTTTCCCAATCTGGTCTATACCCAGAAATAGTTTTGGGATTTGTAACTTTTTCTTTCCTTTCTAATATAATCTTAACCAAACTTTCACCCAAACATGTTGTCCATTGGTTTGTAGTTTTGGTATAATTAAAATATCTTTTCAACATCCTATTCCCCCACAATTTTTCTTTATTATTAGTTTTAATTTTACTTGTTCTACTTCCTTTCCTTGAATCTTTGACAAGGGTATTAAAGGGCGATTCGTTTTTAATCCAAGCTCTAATTAAAGGATTATATAATATTTTTGTTGTCAATAATCTTTTACTTATAAATCTTTGTAATTTCACTATTTTTTTAATTTCAATCTTACTAAAATTACAACATTTACACGAATTTTTTATTCCTTTATTTTTTCTATCAGACACTCTAACCGGTTTGGGTACGTCAAGTTCAGGTTTGTCAATACAATCCTTAACTTCAGGTACAACTTCCGGTACAACTTTTTTTTTATTTTTCTTAATTTTTTTCTTAATTTTTTTTTCAATCTTTTCAATCTTTTTCACAACTAATTTATATTCCCTAATAGTACCAGCAGTAACCAAGTCTTTGTCAGCCAAAAATTCCACAATTTCTATCACACTGACACCAAACCGTTCAGCCAACGCCTTGTATCCATTGTTAACCAATTCGTTTGTGTATCTAGTAGGAACCATCTTTTACGCACCTTTTATAAGCCCGAAGGCTTGGGTGTTTTTTTGTTTTTTGTTTTTACTTACTTGTCACTCCAATTATCAATAGCTGCTTGGACTGGGTGTTTTTCAATTCCGATTTCTCTATATAATTTGATTTCGTCGTAGAACTTGATTGCCTTGGGTAATATCATCGCAAACCACTCTTTGTCCCGTTTGATAACCTTCCATCTAAAGGAAATGTTGTTATCTAGTTTTCGGTAATATTCTACAAAATGTGTTTCGTCCTTATCCAATATTTCCATATAAATCTGAACTTGACACCAATAGAACTTACAAATTTCAAATGATTCGTTCATTTCTGGGTATTGGTTTCTGTAAGGACACTTAATTTCAAGTATTATGTTATCATTGATGATTCCGTCAATAGCACCAGTGATAAAATCATACTTGTCGTGTTTAAAAATGTTTTTGGGCGTTTCAACTTCATTCTTAGTAACCAACTTGTACATTTCAACAGCTTCACTTTCGTATTTGTTTCCATGTTCCATAGCATAGTTCATAGAAAAATTATCCTTGCCAGTAACCTTTGAAACAAACTGTGACCAAGCTGTTTCGAAAGGACTTTCACCCAACAAGGTCGCAATAATTCTCGATGACAAAGTTAGTTTGCCCATCATTCAATAATTGTGTACCTTAGTAAGCACCGAAGTGCTATGGTATTTTTATTTTTATTTTTGATAATTTTTATATTTTTTATATTTAACCATATTCCCACCAAATACTTCCATCACTTTTTTCCCAACCCATACTACCAATTCTTAACACACAATCTTGTTTGTTGTTCATCCAATAACCATACGCATTTGTAACGCAATTCTTAAACCTAGGGTGTTCACACCACATATTTAAAACATCTTGTTTTGACAAAGTCAGACGAGATTCTTCTATAGTTTGTAATTTTTTTAAAATATAATTTTTATATACAAATTGTAAAATTTCTACTTGTAGTGTTGTACTAAATTCTTTGTATGAATTTGGGATATTTTTTTTAAATCCATAAGATTCTTTTATCTCGTCATATTCTTTAAAATGAGGATCTATGATTGATCCATCTTTTTTAGATACACACCACCAATGTAAATCAAAAGATTTCTCATCTTTAATGTATTTTTTAGCATCTTTACTCAACATGGGTTGGTTCAAGCGTTTCATCAGCAGCAAGGCAATGTTCTGGGCGTCTTCATTGCTTAAAACCATCTTTACTTTGTTTTTACGCACCTTTTATAAGCCCTAAGGCTTTGGTGTTTTTATTTTTATCCGAATTCCCACCAAACATTGCCGTCCTTGGTTGTCCATCCCATGCTACCAATCTTGAACAAACATTCGTCTTTGTTTATCACCCAGTAACTATAAGCATTAATAGGGCAGTTTCCCTTCGTTGGGTTGTGGGAAAAATATTCAAACACCCCCATATCATTGGTATTCAAATATTTGCTGTAGCCAGGAATTCTATTCTTTACAAAATTTTTAATTATATAGGGAACCAATTCGATCTGTAGACTAGTGTCAAATTCCCTGTACAACGTTTTACTTGTTTTTTTAATATTTCTCACCCTCTTCACATAATCATATTCAAAATCAGGGTCAATTACAGTTCCGTCTGTTTTCGACACACACCAACAATGCAAATCTAATTGACCGTTTGACTGAATATACTTAGTTGCTTCGACACTTAAAGACATTTTTGTTGTAAGTTAATTTTACGTACCCTAAAAGCCGCTAACGCGGTAGAGTGTTTTAAAATTTGTTAATTTATGTTTAACTTCGTTGCTTACCAAGCTTGTTGTTTATAACAGTTTTCGCATAAGTTGTGGTCATGCACATCACTTCCTATAAAATGGATACAGTCAACACAAACTTTTTCATCACATTCATCGCAATTATATCTATCCCCGCAATCGTAACAAATTGGACAATTAAGTTTTTGCAACAACTCGTCAAGACAATCTTCAAAAATATCTTTGAAGGATGCGTATCCTTCCATAATTGCTTTACTGTTTTTTAATTACCCATATAAGGCCCTAAGGCCTTGGGTGTTTAATTTTTTGTTATTATTTTTTATACCCACACTTCTTCATACTCATAATCAGAATCCTCCTCAAAGTCTGAATCAATAAACTTCCACTTCATTTCCATCATAATTTCTCCCAACTTATTTTTGCCTCTAAAATTAGCCTCAATCTTTACATCTTCTTTTTTCCAATTACCACCCCAAAAACTTTTTTCTCCACCTCTTTCAAAATGAAATACTTTATCATACTTATCCAAAATTTTTCTAAACTTTTCATCATTTTCATATCTACTTTTAATCAAGACTCTCATAATACCCACCCTTATTTTATTCCATTTAACAATATTTAATTCACAACCATTCTTTTTAAATCCCCCTTTACCCCCCATCCTTTTTATTTCACTATCACTCAATTTATCATACTCATTACCAACCTCAAACTTTTTACCAATACTCTCATAACCACTTATAATATATTTTAGACCTTGAAACCCCTTTTCAACACTTTTGTAATTTCTACCTTCATAACTCACTTCACATTCTTCAAAATTACTCAAATATCTCAATTCTAAATCTTTACTTTTACTATAAAAAAGAGCCATAATATACCCTTAAAAGTGCTTATGCACTAGGGTATTCTGAGTTTTGATAATTTATTTAAATCACTGTTAAATTCTCAAATACTTAGATTTATTAAAGTACCCCTTTTTGCTCATATATACCCCTATTTCCTAGGGTATATTTAATTTTTTATCAAATAGTAGAGGAAACTAAATTACATTGTAGTTCTGTAATTCCTTGAATACTATCTACTCCCAAACATTCTTCATTACAATTAGAGCATGCACATAGAGTATAATCTTTTAGTGTATTAGCAACCTCTAATATATCTGTTTTGTCTACATTTTCCATAGCTCTAATTTCTGGATTACATTTAAAGACGCTGCATAAAGAACATTCTTTGATTCTATCAGCTGTAGAATCACCAGTTGGTGCATTAGTTTCTTCTTCTGGTTTTGTTATAAAGTATGTTACTAAAGCTGATATTATAGCCGAAACTATCGCTATAATAACATAATTTCTTCTAACATTTCTCGATTTTTTGCTGTAATAACTCATTTAATATATGTAAATATTTTTTTATAGAAGCAATTTATTTCCAGAAGGCAATGGAATAGTTTCTTTTCCTCTTATTTCTAATGCGATATTATAAACACTCATTAATAGTTCATCACCACCTCCGAAATTAAATACGTTTGAAACCGCAAGTGTTATTAATTGAAAAATAACAATAACAAAAAAGATTAGAATTACATTTACGAATACAGCTTTTAATTCGTCTGAATTACTTGAATATCTTCCTTTAAGTTCTAAAATATACAGTCTATTGAAAAAATAAATCAACAATAAAAATATAACAACTATTAAAAATATCATGATTGTTAATTTTAAATTATTTATATAATTACCCTCCGATTCATCGTTTTCTGATAATCCTATAATTAGACTTTTGATAGTTAATCCACCAGGAATATTTGAAATATCCAATGATTCTGATTCTTCTAATAACAAATCTACACCATCTATAAAAGTATTTTTAACTACGGTGTAATATAAAATTATTTCAAAAGTAGTAGCTAATATAATAACAGCTAATATACCGATAACACCTTTTATAAAATTTTCATTATGTATGAGTTTGTTGATAAGTTTGTTGTACACCATTCTAATATTAATTAATATTTTATTATCTTTATTAATATTAGATATGGAAAATTTCAAACAAATTTTTAAAATAGTTTTAGAACCTACAAATATGTTTACAACTTCTCTAAATATATTCTTATTTGTGTCATTACTGTTTTTATGGTTTTGGTTTATTGGAACTCAACAATTAAATTATGTAATTTATGAAAAAATGGATCAAGTTAACAACATTATTAAAAATGACCCGATAATATCCAAGAGTGTAGATCTATATTTAGATACTATCAAAGAAGATACGAAATTTATAGAAAAAGTAAGAAATGATATAATCGAAAGGAATGAATATAATTTAGATATTGTTTATAAATATTTTGGTATTCCTATTTTGATTTTATTATCTATTGTGCTTTTTTATGGAGTTAATATTTTTATAAACTTCCCCCATAAATGGAAAATTGAACAAAATATATTGGTGATATTAATGATATTAGCTTTTGTAACCGAAATTATATTTTATTTTGTTGTTATAAGAAAATTTCACTATGTTTCAAACAGTACTATCATAAAATCGGTTTTTGATAAATCGGAAATCTAGTAGATAAAGGGTGTCAAGAACTTTGTTATATGCAAAAATCATCTTGAGTTTAAGACAAATCTTTAGTTACTTTGGTAACCAAATCTTCTATGCTTATATTTTTTGAACTAATAGGTTTTTTTATTGTAATCGAAGCAGTACCAGAAATAGCAGCAAGATTATTATATTCCTTGTTTAATAAATTTTGAGTATTTTCTATTTTTATAGGTATGATTGGAGTACCAGTTTCAATAGCTAATTTAAAAAACCCATGTTTTAATTCATTTAATTCCCCGGTTTTGGATATACGACCCTCTGGAAATACAACAATTGCTGTATTATTATTTAAATAATATTTGCTTAATTCATTTATTTCATTATTGTTAGTAGCTTTCCATCTATCATTAATTTTTTCAAATTTTATGCCAATATCATTAGTTTTTGAAAGGACTGAACTCACAATTGGTATATCCCAAAGACTCTTGTCACCAACTGATTTATATATAATCCCAAAATCTAACAATACTTTACTTATAAATATTGGATCAATACCTGCTAAATGATTAGCCATAAATATTACTTTTTTATGCTTTATAAGATTTTCTTTTCCTTGGATTTTTAAATCCCAAAATGGATTAAATTTAACTTTATAGTAGTAATTAGATAAGAAAATATCAGTCATTATTTCAAGTCGTGTATGTGGACTGACTAATGTTTCACCTCCTAATAATGTTGGAATTATATTAATAAATTCAAATATTAGTTGCACTACATAAGTTATTATTAGCGCAATAAAAAAAGAAACATAAAAATAAATAGTAGGTAATATTTCCATTATTAACTAATATTAATAAAATAAAAAACTTGTACGCAACGAAGTTACGAAGACAAAGTCAAGTACGCACTCTTTTTCGGGTCTTCTATTTATTTTTTTCGCATTTATTTACTTTTTTTAACACTACGTTTTTTTCGATTGACGCTTCGTTTCCTACCCATTTATTAATAAATACAACTAAATTAAAATTGGTTAATTATTTTTTAATACTTGTATACAAAGAAATTAAAACAGTAATAACAGCTATAATTAATAGTGAGTAAGTGTACCAGTCTTCTTTTTGCATTTTAGTAATAGGGCTATTATCATCTTCTTCTTTGTTATAACCTTGTGTGTTATATATAGGAAATATTCTACCTTGATCTTCAGTCATACCTAATATTATTACCAAATACGCAAAAAGTCCTAATGTTCTGACCTGTAACCAATCACCAGTTTTAGTTAAATGTGTAACAATTGGTAAAAATAGTGTTGTTAGAGCAAATATAACAATTACAGTACTTTCTCCTAATCTTGACCTAAATAATAAATTCCAAGCTGTATATGCAATTATGTACCAAATATCAAACCCACAACTTAATTGAATACTATCTTTATTTTTGGAAATACCCATGGGTTTTTTGGTAAAATAAAAAATAACAATTATTACACACAACAATACACCTACAATAGAATTTATAAGATCTATTATTTTATTTGGTTTTTTATCATCTTTCCATAATTCAAATTGGGTCATAGTTGCTTCGGCAATATTTACAAAGAATATACTAGATAATACTATAGTCATAATATTAAAATTGACTTTCTTTTTGTAAAAATAATAACTTATAAAAGATTGAATAGCAAATACAGCTATTATAACACTTACAAATTTAAGTAAAACAAATATACTTTCTCCCGTGGATTCTTCTGTTATAGAATCGTCATATGTTTTGTTAACAAAAATTATAATAGGGAAAATTACACACCATATAAATAGTGCAAAATACATAAATCCTAATGTATTTTTTGGTCCTATAGAAGTTAAGGGTTTAACTAAACAAAACCATACTAATAGTGTTACTGCCAAAGAGACCACTATATGCGTAGCAGTAGTAAACAACTGATCACTTGGTTCATCACTTGATTCACCAGAACTGTACATTTTACTAATATTTTATATTTTAATTATTTTTTAATTATATGAAATCTCAAATATTGCAAGAGGGAAATAGATTACAATTCCAATCAAATAACATTAGACTCTACTTCTTCTAGATCATAATAATGAGTTTCAAATGTTTGGTTTGGTTGTTCGCGTTTACAATAACGTTTGGTTGCATACCCAACAAGTGACGTTGAAATTATAGACACGGCGATTATAATTAATATCATTTATCTATTATATTTATAATTAATTTGAAAATATTATATATTCTAATTATTAATAACATGATTCTCGGTTTCGCATATCAAGGCGCAAAATCTATTTTACTAATTCTTATAATTAGTATGTTTTTATGGCAAACTATGTCTGATGATTACTTTAGTTTAAGTGCAGGAATAAAGGGTGGAATGGTCAAACAAATTACTAGCGGTATTTTCATTGCAGACTTAACACCAACACTTAAAAAGGACGATCCAGCCAAAACATACGCTAAAACCGAAGTTTTAGCTGGATGCACAGGTATTATGACCGGCAAAAAGGTTCATCAAGATTGTACTGATTTAGGAATGATAGGCACAATGGATATGATTATTCTAACATTACTCGTTATTTCAGCAGTACCTAAATACGGCGAGGCTGTAGGGGTTCTTGCTGCTTCATTATTAGCCTTAGTAGCTACAGCCACCCTATGGAAATACTGGGGTAAGAAAGACGATAGACTCAAGGAAGCCAGAGAAAACACTCCTCTCTCAACTACTGATGAAGAATGTGTGGATGGTATGTGTATCACTGCCGAATACGGCGAAGCTTACTGGCTCACGTGGACCCTATTAGTCCTTTCCTTAGTTCTTTTGGGACAGTCTGGTTACGGTATTTTTGCACAGTTTATGTGTTAAATATACCCACATTTCTCGACATAATTAGTTCCTTCGGAATAAACAAATCTAAATGGCCTAGCACATCCATAGATCAATCCATTATTTCTTAAATTATCACATTCACTCTCACTAGTATGAGGAGGAATTTGTTTTTTACTCGAAATTATAATACCACAGCGGAATATACAACAATTAGTTTCAGATTTGTGCACCTCTAGCTGTTGTGAACAATGAGGGCATTGGAATTTCCAAAAGTTTCCGTCGCTAATCATTTGATTTATTATTTACTTTTATTTTAAAATATTTCTTATTATTAAAATGGTTAAGATAGGATTTATCTACGGAAAAGAAGAAGACGATGATAATATAAAGTATAATAAAGCTTTTTATAAAAGTTTGAAGAACAAGTATTTAAACGGAAATAATGTGAATGTTGACGTTGCTATCCCGTACTATATTTCCCAAAAATATGATGTTGAGGTTGATATCATAGGTCCGAACGATATCACAATGAATAGACTAAAACAAAATGATATTAATTTTCTAATAGGTTATGATTTAGTTACTGAATTTAACAGTGATACTATAAGGTATAGGAAAATTCGAAAAATTTTTGAATCGGCTAGTTCAAAAGTGTGGCCACGATGGAAAACCCAGAATTTCATTTATAATAAGGGTGATTATGCAAAATATTTGGAGAAAAAGGGCATTCCTGTTGCACCAGCAGTTCAGGTTAAAAAAATTCCTAAAACTCAAAAAGAATTTGAAACCTTGTTCAAAAAACTAAAAAAAACTGATTGGGAGTCTATAATTGCCAAACCTGAATTAAGTGGTTGGAGTATTGGTATTGAAAAAATAGACTTACAAGACTTAAGTGTTAAAAGACTAAAAAAATATTTCAAAGATTACCGTGATTATCCTCGTTTTATTTTCCAACAAGCATTAAGAGGATTTGCTAAGAAATGGGAAATTCGTCTCTTTTATCTAAATGGCAAGTTTAAATACGCTATTGGTAATAAAGCTGCCATTGCTACAGGAAAAGACGAAACAGTTACACACAACCCACCTAAAAAAGATTTAGACAGGGTTATTAAAATAGGTAACAAAATTATGAAATTGTTTCCCAAAACAATAATTAAGGGAAAGAAGGTTGAACCCACTATGGTTAGGATGGATTTTGGATGTTGCTTAAATAACTCATTGGACAGCAAGGACTATTTCCTAAACGAGATAGAAAACCAAGCAGCTAACTATTTTGCTAAACACGTTCGTTTAGATTTGGTTCCAGAATATTCCAAAGCATTTATTAAAACCACTGAACAAGTAATGGGTAAAAAGATTAAATTACAGCGTAGCAAAAGTTTAAGAGCACGAAGAAGTAGACGTAAGTCAGTAAAACGTCGTACAACTCAAAGACTAAGGTTCGGATCAGAAAAAATTGTACCAGTAGGTGACGAAATGTATGATGGAATTACTAATATGATTTTTGATAAAATTACTGGGGTTATAGAAAGTAACATACGAGAAGAGGACTTTCGTAAGGGTCATAATAGAAATTATGAATTGAAATGTGGTGATAAAAAAGTAACAATAAATGTTAAATATTATTGTAGTCATACTGAACTTGTTGTATCGTTATATGAATATGGTAATTATTGTAATCTTAAACCTCTTAGTTGGAAAATAAATAATAAAATAATAAATGATGAAAATAAATTAAAAGAAATATTAAAGAAATTTTTGAAAAATAATTTTCCTACAGAAAAAATAAACGAATTAAATAGTTGTAAAATTTAAATATTTTATATAATTAAAATAGAATGGTTAAGGTGACAGTTACAAAAAAGGTACCAGCAGCTGGTGGTGCTAGGCTTACTTTGTGTTTCGATAAAATTTTTAGGTCTAAAACAACATTTGGTAGTAAATATAAAATAGGTGACGAATTAGAATATTCCTTAACTCCTTCAAGTAGTTTTGGAAAAAAACGAAAGTCACGCAAGTCTAAGCGTAAATCACGCAAGTCTAAGCGTAAATCACGCAAGAGCAAACGTAAATCACGTAAGTCTAAGCGTAAATCACGCAAGTCATACAATTAAATTAATTTTAAAATATTTGGTATAACTAATGGGATACCAATCTTTTGGAGCGTACGACTTTATTGATGCTAAATATGAACCTTCGACTGGTAAAGTAGAATACAAAAACAAAGAATACAAAGTTAGCAAGTCTAAAAAACTTGGTTACTATGTTACTATTCGTGTTGGATTAAGATATAAACGTTTCTATCTTGACCAGAAAAATTTACCAACCAAACGTGGGACTGTTGTGTTAGTGCCTGCTAAAAAAGGTAAAGTTGGTTCACCAGCACACGCCGGAAAACTTAGAAAACGCAGCAGCAAACGTCGTAGAAGTAGCAAACGTCGTAGAAGCAGCAAACGTCGTAGAAGTAGCAAACGTCGTAGAAGCAGCAAACGTCGTAGAAGTGTTAAACGTCGTAGAAGTGTTAAACGTCGTAGAAGCAGCAAACGTCGTAGAAGTGTTAAACGTCGTAGAAGTGTTAAACGTCGTAGAAGCAGCAAACGTCGTAGAAGTGCTAAACGTCGTAGAAGTAGCAAACGTCGTAGAAGTAGCAAACGTCGTCGCAGTAGCAAACGTCGTCGCAGTAGCAAACGTCGTCGCAGTAGCAAACGTCGTCGCAGTAGCAAACGTCGTAGAAGTTCAAGACGTACGCGTAAGCGCAGTAGCAAACGTCGCGTAAGTAAGCGTACAAGATCCAATATCAGAAAAGCAAATGCTGGAAAGTTGAACAAAAAACAGGAAGCCGAACTATTAAAAATGCCTGGTGTATACGTTGAGGATGGAGAAATCGTTGCGGCAGTTTAAATAATTAAATAATATTTGTTTATTATTAATGGATAGTGACGAAGAATTAGATTTACTGTTAAAGGAATGTATGGAAAAAGTTTTTAATTATAAAACCCCTGATCCGTCAGAACTCCCGACCCCATCATTTGTAAATCAAAAATTAGTATTAATAGTTTCTAATGACAAAATGTCAACCATGATGTTAGAAATATTAAAGCCAAATTTGGATAAATTTGATATTTGCTTTGCAGATGCTAAAGGCATTTGTTGGAATACAGACTTTTTAGATGTTAAAATAATTGGTTTCCCTACAGTATATGACCCCAAAACAAAAAAATCACACCTAGGTGTAACATGTTATAAAAGTTTGATTAATTTTTTCAAGTAAACATAATATTGGTCACTCACCAAGTGTGTATTAGTATGTTCTCCCTCAGCTTCTTCCAATAACAATTTAGTTTTAGAACCACAAGAATCGTATAATTCTTTCATCAATTTTGGGTGAACTACACGATCCTTTAATCCCGAAATATACAACACTGGGATTTTTATATCCTTTATTCTATCTTTGGATTTCCAAGAATTAACAGATAATCCAATATCTATTATGAATCCAGGAAATTTTTTAAACAATGGCATAGAATCGGCCATACAACGAGTTGATGTAAATGTATTCTCTAATATTAATCCATCTATACAACCTTTTGGGTTTTTACAGTCTTTGAGTTTCTCAGCCAATGCTATTGCTACAGCTCCTCCCAAACTTCTTCCGTATACTAATTTTTTAGTATCTTTCATTCTTTCATCATTTACAATACTGTCGAAAATAGATTCTGCGTCGTTTATTAGCCCGGATTCACTAGGGAACCCTGAATTATTCCCAAATCCTCTATAATCTATACTTAAAATATAAGCATTGAGGGTTTCGTTTAAATTTTTCAGGAATTCGACCCTAGAACCCATATTTCCTGTATTTCCGTGAAAAAATAGTATTGTTAGATCACAAGTTTCTGGATTATCTGGTTCGAATATCATCCCCTCTATTTTAGCATTATCTTTTGTTTCCAATTCAAAAATAGGTCCTCTTGATTTATATCTACCCATATAAATTCCAGGATAAATAATAAAAGAGGGTGCGATTAGAAGAATTACCAACCCTATTGTTAAATAAATAATTATTTCCAACCCAAATGATAACAGTGATGGTTCATTATCATCTAATACCACTGAGTCCATATTTATAATATAAGTAACGTTTTATTTAATTAACGTCGACGCGATTAATAAAGATAAGAACACTTGAATTGTAAATTACCAATTTGTTTTGTTAATTGATTGTTTGTTTTCCAACATTGATTCATTAAATTCCTTGTATAAACTGTTGTAAATATATTTGGATTAGTTATTGCTGTTTTGAGTTTACCCAACCTTTGAGAATTCTTTTGTATCAATCTTTCTGCTTGATTTTTAGAATCTTTTAAATCTTTTAAATATTCTTTTAATTTTTTTTTTGAATTTTCGAAATATTCTCTAGAATATACCCCCTCTAATTCGTATTCATAATCTTCAACTGCTTCTTGATCATCGTCCGATTCAGCTTCTTTGATTAATTCTATTATTTCTTCAGCTTCTTTTTTTATTTTGTCTTTTAAATAGTTTTTATCTAATTTTCTAACTGTTGTTATATAATCATACAATATTTCTTGGTTATCGTGTATAGATTCAACTAAATTAAAATACAAACCTTCTATATCCAAATATTTAACTCCATTTAAAACAACTTTTGGTGTATTCTTTATGTTTTCAAACTTTATGTCGAATAATTCCTCTAATTCATTGTTTATTCCACATGTATATATAACTGTGTGATAACCAACATAACTTCTTGCAAACGAAACTGGTTTACAACTTACGTTGTCAAATACTTGGTTTAGTTTTTCAGTTACTGATTTTATATCTTCATTATCTTTATCAATTACAATATCCCAATCGTAAGAATTTACATCCCTAAGGATTTTTGATAACGCCATTCCTCCAAATACGTAATAATTTCCATCCAGTAAATTTAAAAATTCCTTTATTTTGGAATACATCTACTAAACGTAAATATATTAAATTTCTATGAAAGCTTCGCGACGCAATAAAAGATTGCTTTCAGATCTTCGATCTGGCTTTGAAAAAGCTTTAAATTGTTTTACAATTTTTAAAAAAATTCTGCAATTATAGCTTTATGGTCACTCAACCCACTTTCGTCAATCCTATATTTCAAAGGATTAAACCCAGAGTAATAAATCCGGTCTGGTCGGGACTTGTATTTCTTAGATACAAAAGTGTTCCCTAATTCTTTGCCAGCGTCTTTTAGTTCAAAGACCGGTTCTTCATCAAAAAAGTTAAAATCACCCAAAAGAATCACTTTGGCGTTTCCAAGTTGTTTCTTAATTTCAGACACCTGTTTTTTATTATACTTGGGTTGATGTTCCAAATGGGTAGTTAGAATAACAATATCGTCAGAAACATGGTATTTAGTTAAACCCCTAATATTTGGAGATTCACCATAACCTGTATAACTAGCCTGATTTATTTCGAATTTCGTAAGTAATATTTCACCATACATTCTGTTATATTCAACCCTATTACTTAAATAACAATTGTATTCCTCTAATTTAGATAAAATTGTTTTGTAAGACCCATATTTTACTTCTTGGAAGGATATTATGTCAGGATTCTCTCTTTTAACAAATTTCAAGATTTTCACCAATCTTTCCGAATAGTTAGAACCGTCACATTGGATATTATAGCTTAATACCTTCATTGTTAATTTCTCTGTAATTGTTTTATTTAAATATGTAATTAAATCCTTGTGTCAGTTTAGATTTGTTCAAAAATATTGCTATTATCCGTTTCTTTAGCTAAAGGGTTTTAATTACTTTGTTCATATTTATAAACAAATATATAAACAACAACTAAACAAACAACAACTAAATAATGGGTTATTTTTTTAAAAAATGTAAACATTGCGGAGGATTATTTGTTTCCAAACAACCCCCTCCAAAATCCACAATTTTATTAAGTTATATATTTTGTTCAGGAGAATGTGCTTTATCGTATTACTATTATTACAAAATTAATAATAAAGTAAACACTAGCATACAGATTTAAATAAAATGCTTGCTAAAATATATAATACAAATGATTGCCAAAATCCTATTTCTACAAAATCATTTTCAGATTGTTCCTTAGATTTACCTGTAAACATAGCACTAACTGTTGGACCAACATAATTATAACAGCCCATAATTATGGCTGGTGTAATAAAAAACATTATTACTCTAATAATTAGGTACGCTTTTAAGATATCATCTTGTTGTTGTTGTTTCTTATTCATTTATAATACTTAAATATTTTAATCTACATTTAATTTATTACCAGTTAATATATTATATGTACCCTTAACTATTAAATAACTCCAATAAATATGTAAACAATACAATCCTCTTAGAACTATTTTTATTGTAAAATTTTCAGAAGGAACATAATTTATAACAGTGTTAAACAACACCAAACGAGTATATATAAAAATTGCACCAAAAGAAAGAAACATTAACGAATTTATATTTTCAGCACCCTTTCTATATTTATCGGGAATACAAGGTAAAATGTAACTTACAGCCTTACTAAAATATAAAATCACGTCTGCTATATGATGGATATAACTAATTACCATACCAAATTCATGAAAATTGTAATAATTTCCTCCTAAAATTAAAAGTAGCGTGAATATGTGATGAATTAAATATTCCGTTCGACTTGGATCATCTTTATTTAAAAAAATTTTTATGGTATCACTTATATAATAAGTAGACATATACGTGTTAACAAACCTGAATCCATTTAATGTTGTTTTATTGATCACTATATTATTGTTTAAAAACTCATTTGAACACCATTCGAATCCTGACAACATATACGTCTGTAATACAAGTAAATTAGTAAAATATAGACATGACCAGACAGAATCTCTAAATTTACTATCCAACTCGACTGTGCTACTCCTTTGAATATAATAATCTAACTTTTCGGAAATGTGTGTATATACATAATTCGATATTCCGTATAAACACACTGCTAAACTAAATACCAACATTTAATATTTAATTGTCTCATATCTTTAAACCACTAAAAATCCAAGTCTGGTTTAAACTCTATACCTATTTTTTTAAGTTTTTCTGGCAAGTTGGTGTTCAAAGAATGGTTTAGTTCTGTAAACCCCCCAAGAAAATCAAGACCTACAAAAATAAATGGGAATGTTGAATGACCCTTTGTTTGTGTTTTTAGATTAGTTGTTTGTTTTTCGTAATCATTGTGTTCAGGGTTTAATTTTATTTCCGTAAAAGGTATGTTATTGCTGCTAAGCAATTGCTTAGACTTAACACAATAACCACACTTTTCTCTACTGTATACAACTAATCTGTTTTTAATAACTTCCATTTTATATTATATGATTATATTTATTTAAATTAAATTAATATTGTCAATTGCTTCCTTAATTATTAATTCTATTCCAACCGGGACCCAAGTTTCCCATTTTTCGTTTACACAATTCATGCCTATACAAAGTACACAAGAACATGTACTTGGTAAATACTCTTCGGTTGTTACCTGTACAACTTTCATGTTTTTTTCAAATAAAGTCATGTTTTCTTGAGCTTTTTCCAGCTTTTCTTTTATGTCTGGTTGGTTCCAAAATATTTCACTGTTCATAGCTCTGAATCTAATAGCCTTTATTATATCTTTGTATTTAATAACAGTTCTGTTACAATGAATTATGTAACAAGTAGCAATTTTAATTGAATCTTCTGAAAAAACAGCAAGTAGTTTTTTAATGTCGTTGGTCGTTACCACATCCTTAGGATCCGAATTTCCTGTTCTCATGTCCATTTTCTTTTTCTTTTTAACCAACATAAATCCTTAATTTAATGATATTAAATCCGCAGCATCTTTTTTAAACTTTCGTGCAAAAACAGCACCAGATTTCATTATTTTCTTTTTCTTCTTTATTGTATTTTTCAAATCCAATATAGTTGGGTGATCATCACTCTTTGAATAATCCCAGTGTGTATATGTTGTCACCTTGTTATCCAAATATTTATTAGCTCCTTTACCATAAAGATAGATAAACCAATTAGCTGGATATACTTCATCGGGACAACCACCTAACCAACCACCATCTTTATCAAATATTTTTACATCACCTTTTGTTATCTTAGCACCATGTTCGAAATACATTTTCCTTAATTCTTTTATGAATTTTTGGGCTTTTGCATCTTTGGGATCACTTAAACGTTTATAAACCTTTGCTTCTTTACGTTTTAACACAACCCACTGGTGTCCTGACACTAAAGTGTTATCTGTTTTAAATACATTACCGGGTCTTGAATAATGTAATCTTGATTTTTTAAATCCCGTAATAATTTCATATGTTTTTGCGAATTTGTACAACGGAATATCTGTTCCTGAAATTAAACAGAAATATTTGTTATTCTGATCCTCCAACCCCTTTGTAATCATTTTAGAAAACGCGTTCACCAATCCTTCACCACACCAACCTGTTTTTACACTTTTAACTTTATGCTTTGTTAACCATTTTGGACTTTTAGAGTTAACTGTTTTGAAATGAGCATACAATGAATACTTGGCTGGATCAGCCTGACAAAAGAAATGTTCCCATATACACCTATGTTCCAAAGTATCATATAATAAGAAACAAAATGCTATCTTAAAAACCATTAATTAAAAACAAAGATTTTAAATTAATCACAAAAATTTAAGCAAAATTTACATAAAATGTAGCTGCATCATTTATATTACTAGTAAAGTCTAAATCATTACCTCCACTAAGTTCTACCCAATTGCCCCAGAACGATACAAACTTAATAAATCCTTCACCATTTTCTACTATTCTCCATTTAGATTCTGTAGCATCACCGCCACCGTCAGCTAGTAATTTATCATCACCAATCAAAGGAGAATTAGCATAAATCCATCTATTGTTATAAACAGATTTTATATAAAAATAATCACCATCTTTTATAAATCTAAATCTAGATCTATCATCAAGTAAGCCAGTAGACAATTCAATTTCATTTCCTGTATTTATTCTCCACTTTCCAAATTGAGAAGTAGAAACGATAGTCCATGTACCGTTACACAAATTTCTAATCTGATTACTAAAGCGACCAGCTAGTTTAATACATTCTGATGGAGGTTCTATAGTATCTCTTATAAAACATTCTCTATTACTGGAAGGAATATAAGTTGTTGGGTAAACATTCCATATAAAACAGTTACCGTTAATATTATCAATCTCATATCCTTTACAACCAAAATCAGATCTACATCTAGATTTACATTCTTCATTTCCTATATTAGGTATAGTTGTATACATATCACTACTCAGACTTTGTCCATCTGCTCTACAACCAATATTGTTTCCTGTTTTTGAGAAAAAGTTTCCTGCAGGTGGTGTATAACTATCTTTTATGTAGGAACTATAACCAGATACAGGATCATAATATGATATTCCACTATTCAATGTACATTTAGATCCCTGAGAAGTATTACGTTCCCAAGTTATACCATCACAATTTGTATTATCTGTACATAATTGTTTACAATCTTCTATACTATTTATATTATAAACAGTATCTACAACGGTGCCACCTCTGGCTATTGAATTACTTACTTCTCCAAATAAACTATAACCTCCTGGATTTTGTGTTATGAGAGTATTTCTTTTATAACAAGTAGAGCCTTCCGACTCAACACCTTCTTCTACAGGGTTGTTATACATTACGCAAGCACCATTATCAATTTTAACAGAAGTACAATTATTTATATTATCATCGTTCGATATAGATCTTATATCATATTTAAAATAGTCTATATTTATATTATCCCTTACTAAATTGTACCAAGTTGTATAGATGCTGTCTTTTTCCAAAATAAAATCATAAACATAACCACCAAATTTTGGAGGATTTAAAGATGCCTTTAGATCATTATTTCCGCTAGTATATAATTGTTTACCGGTTTTTATGTGCACATATTGGTATCTATTTCCATTAACTAGATACCTAACCCACCAAGCATCATCTTTATTAAAGGTGTATTCTATACCACTAATATTAATCTCTGCATCAAATGTTGGAATTAAATAACCTAAGTCTTCTGCACCTGGAACATTTGGATCATTGGTAAGAAATGGAGGTATTGTTCTTCTTAAAGCTACCTTATCTATTGGAACTCTACTACAATAATTTTGACAAGTTGATGCATCTGAAGTAGAAAGAACCCTGTAATTTCTATCTTTTGTAAAACAATTTCTATCATTTAATGTTTCATAGCTAGTACTATTTAGATTGGTCTGAATCACCAAACCATTAGAAGATTCACGTTGGGAACAATCATCGTAACATATACATTCTGATACTTGTGTTTCACTAGTAAATACTGTTTCAGCAATATTAAAATTACTATTTTTTAAACATATAGTACTGCATTTATTTATCATGTCTTGTTGCCATTCAATATTTCCTGCTGATTGATTTTCTGTTATATCTGTTACTAAATCTCCATTTTCTCTTGTTAAACATTTACCTTCCGATCTATGCCATCCTATTGAATAATTCTTTTGTGTGTAATTGTTATTGGGAGGTATGGATGGATCTATTTTGAAATATGTTTGTCTACGATCCATAGAATTAAATGTCCCTGAATCTCCATCTGGGTCAGTACTTAGTCCAACATTTTTAGGTATTGAAAAACATTCACATTGATATGTAGTATCATTTGTTCTCCTAACATTTCCCCAAACAATATTATTTACTGTGTCCTGTCCTGAAGATTCATCAAAACAAAACTGATTACATTCTATAAATGCATTTTTTGCAGTGTTTGAATTTGTTAAAAGAGGACTAAATTTATCTTTAACCAAATTATCATATCTATATTTTTGTGGATTAAATGCTTCGTTAAATATACTATTATTATATGGTAGTTGTTCTTTCAATATAGATAAAGATTCATTATTAAAATTTATAGTTTTACTTGTGAACGGTGTTCGATTTGATATATTTAAACCAGGATTTAAGTTAAATGCATTTGAATTACTAGTGGCATTTATAAATCTTTGTTGTTTAGATCTTTGTGTCATAGGATTATTATAAGGAGTTCGATCAATTGAATTTGTTCTATCCATTGCATTAAGATTTGTATGAGAGGAAGGAATATTTTCTCCTTCATAATACATATCGTAGACATTAACATATTGATCTTCAAGATAAGTAAACTGAGGATAATTATCCACAGAAACACCAAACTCATAAGGTGAATAAACAAGATTTTCAGGAACTAACAAAGGATCATCAGATTTCATTAATGGTGCATTAATTAATGTTAAGTCATTATCTTCAATAGAAAGTTTATATAAATAACTTTTGTTTTCATGCAATGCTATAAACATTACTTTATTAAAAATTTCTACATTAAGATATACAAATCTTATAACAGCAAATTCATTAATAGTTCTACCATCTTTGTTTATAGAAATTGCATTATCTTGACTATCTATTATATTATAAAATTTAATATCATCTATAGTTTGTGCATATACAAATTTGTGTGGTTGACCTAAACTATAATATGCATCCAATTTTGGATAATATTCCACAACTTTTTGTAAAACTTTTCTATCATCTTCTTCAAGTTTCCATTCTCCTTTAGTATTATTTACATATAAATTTGTATCAGTTCCAAAACCATTCACATTAAAATATTTACGATCACTCAAATATACTACACTCAATTCCACATTTCCATTACCTCTATCCTCTACACCTATTTCAGAATAATCCGTATCTGATAGTTCCTTGTTTCCTGTTGGATAAGTTAAATATATATATTTTTGTGTAGCTTGATTTTTTACTTTATAACTATGAATTCCATCCCTTAATCCAACATATATAAATTCCCAATATGTATAATTATTATTTGGTTGATTTAAATCATCTCTCGTATTAAAAGTTGTTCCTGTATTATTTGCCGCTATTGCACATTGAAATACACTACAATCCATACCATCTACATAATAAAGCGTATTTTCTTTAGGTAAATAAGCTAAATTGGGAGCTGGGGGATATGTTGGTGCATTTGTTGGTGCATTGGTAGGAGCCTCAGTCGGTGCTTCAGTCGGTGCTTCAGTTGGTGCGTTAGTAGGTGCTGCTGTAGGTGCTGCCGTAGGTGCTGCCGTAGGTGCATTCGTTGGTGCTGTTGTAGGTGCTGTTGTAGGTGCTGGAGTTGTTATTGTACAACCATTACAATCTCCTTGTATAAGATTTGATGGAATTGCGGCAAAAATAGGATTAAATCCTAATAATGAGCTTCCAGTTAATTCTATAGCTGTTCCGGTAAATTCTCCAATTATAAGGTTTGCTGCACTGGTAGTACCAGGAGGTAATAATCCCAAAGTTATTACAAAATCTAAATAATCTTGATCTAATAAAGTATTAAAAATTAGTATTTTGTTAGTATTTATTTCTGTATTGTCTGATACTATTTTTGCCATTTCATATATCATATTTTCAGTAATAGTAACAGAAGGATCATATATAATACTTACTATACCATTTTGATTTTGATCAAGAGGTATTGTGAAAGAAGAACCTTTAGAAGTAATATATTCACCTATTAATTGTTGAACAGATAGTTCTAAAATATCAACTATTTCAGGATTAATCATAATAGCTGAATCTACACAATCATATTGAATACAATATTCATAATTAGGTGTCTCAATCGGTGCAGCGACAGGAGAACACACCCAATTAGAATAATTTTGTGTTTTCATACCAAATTTAATTATAACACAGATAATAATTATTATTTATGTTGTAAACAATTCATTTACCATCGGTTCCCACTCTTTTGGTCGTTAGCAGTAAATTCAAATATAAGTAAATGGTCTCTACCCATAAAATTATATAAATGAGGTAAACCACCAGCTTCATTCCCAAACTTAGTAAAATTAATATTAAGATAACTCAATTTCCCTATAGGGGGACTAAATTCCAAATATTTTTGGTCAAAATCAAACCCTTTCAGGGCTTTAACGTTTCCAGGACTTCTATTGAATGTTCCTTTGGTTACTAACCCTTCCAAATAATCTACACCACCAACAGCAGTGTTTGTGGTACCATCCAAATCAGTTAGATTATCTGGACTATTAGCATCATAAACCATAGTTGCAAATGCACGATTAAGGCCGTATCCAACTGTACTCTCAATTCTTTCAAACGATTCATCAGCAACTGCCCAAAAGGACAAGATAACATAATTTGGATCATCCGAAAGATCATAATCAAAATCACCGCGGTAACTAGTTCCTGCTGGAAGAATATCACCTGCACCTGGGTTAATAGCAGCAGTAGTTGTTGGAGCCACTTGGTCAACCCAAGGAAATCCCAAAAGTCTTCTTGCTGCAATATCATTGTTATCTCCACTACACCATAATAATTCCCAGGGATCAGAATCAGTGTTAACTATTTGAATTCGGTTATACGCACAAGCATTACTCGCATTAGCTTCAGGAGTTCCAGCAACTGCATCTATAGTTGGATATTGACTAACTAATCTAGCTGCGAAAGGGCTGGTTGAAGCTGGATCATAAGCACCACCATTAACAGCATAATTCATAGCATTCTGTACTTCAAGCAATAACCCAGAAGGGACGGTTGTTACTCCCGCTGTGTTGTTACCGCCAATAATGTAATTGCCTGGGCGCAATACAGCTTTGTATAAAGTTCCAACTATGGCAACGGCTGTGGCAGTTTGACTGCCTAATGTTGTAGTCGGTGATGCTATAAATACACAAGGGGGTTTGCTTCTAGTGTAACCAGAACCACCAACTGTCAAAGTAATACTAGCAACTCTTCCACTGCCATCCAATACAGCAGTTCCTGTCGATGTAGTTCCCGACACAGGATCTTCTACTGTAACCGTTGGTGCAGCAGTATATGGACCACCTCCATTTTTAACTTGAAATGATACTACTGAATCACCTATACTAAAGTCAATAACATTATTAGAGTCATGTACACCATATGATGTTTTAGGTAAAACTGCCCCCTTTAATTCAATACTAGTAACATTTTTATATATCTGATCAATTGCGATTCTATAACTACTTGGGGTTGGATAAATTTTACAATCTCTTTGTCTTGAATCTACTACGAAAATATGTTTACCTTGTGTAACTTTCTCGGTTGGATGGGTTGCTGCTTGTGCACTATCAAACCCGCCAGCTCCATAGATAACATTTTCTTCTTTTTTAACACTATAAAATGGTGATTGTTGAAATCCCGGTACACTTGATGCTTTAGAGTAATCGTTATTCATTTATTATATTAATACATTTAAATTTTCACTAATTAATCGAACTAATTATAAACTGCTTTCCATTTTCCATCAACGTAATCAAGTCCCATTAAATCCCCTTTATTGTAAGTAATTCCTGCTTCTTGTGCATCTTTGGGAGTTATTAATTGGTCTGGTGGTACGTTTAATACTTTTGCTGCTTCTTTAGTTATAAGTGGTATATCACTATTTTCTGCTACCATCTTGGAAGTTGTAACTTTTGAACCCATATAATAATTATATCCATAATATCCCGCTATAATTGCTACTAAGACACCAACACCAATAACAATCCAAGCCCACAAAGGTAATCCAAGATATTTGTTGCTTGTGTCATTCGGGTTAGGTGTATTTGTAGGACATGGACATCCCGTTTTAACCCCATAAATTTCTGTACACGTTGTTCCGTCAGAACACATACAAGTTAAACTGGTTTTTTCATCATTATAACCTGGATCTGCGGCACAATTGTTATCTATACCCCATTGGATTATGTCAGTCATTATTTATCATTACAAAATAAATTAAATTAAGAAATTATCTGCCAATCCAACTAAACTGTTTTAAACAAATAAATGAATTTAAAAGCAAATGCCTTTAGCATTATTTGCAAAGCAAATGTTGGGATGTATACCAGAAGATATATTAAAGGTAGTTTTATCATTTGATTCTAAAGATGTATATACTATATCAAAGTTGAGTGAATGTAACAAACATTTATTAAATTTGTGTAGAAAAAAATGGGTTTGGGTTGATTATTATAGATCTTTGTTTCCTGAAAATAAAAGAATAACTAAGGATAGTATACATATTGGAGATTGTTCATATTTTAGATGTAGAATAGGGGATTATCCAGGATGGAATAATGTTTACGACACCATTACTGACAAAGTGTGTTGTATACCAGAACATTACGTAAATACAAAAGTGTTATATAAACAAGTAAAATGGAAGAATTTATTTAAGATGTGTGCCGTAAGAACTCACACATTAAATAAACACAAACATAATTGGTTACCAAGAGATGAAAACAAATTAGGGTATTTAAAAGCAGAAATAGTTAGATTATCTCGTAAAAAAGATAGATACAAAAAATTTAAAAGTAAATTCAAACCATTTATTAATTATTACGATTCAGGTGAAGATTCAGATGAAGAAGTTGTATTCAATAACTATAAAAATAAAAAAGTTGTTAATATACTTGAACAAAGATTTCGTAACTACTCTGGGATGATAGACTCTTCATCTTCTTCAGAATCTGAGTCTAGTATAGAATAACGGTCTTCCGAGGCAATGTCTGAATTCTCTTCGGCCTCTTTTTCAGCATCTAATCTCTGTTGTTCTAATCTCTGTTGTTCTAATTTTTCTTGCTTAAGTTTCTCTTGTTTGTCCAACCTCTCTTTATCTAATTGAGCTGTACTTCTTGTATAAACTCTCATAGGATCGGTGTGGTGGATTTTTCTAGCCAAGTAAACAAATCTGCTTATCTTGTCTTGTGATATACTAAGATTGTTGTCTACCCCATCTGCAGTAGTATAACCAAATTTCTTGCCTCCTAATAGTTTGGTTAATTCATTCCTGTATATATGGTGTCTGTTTAACATTTTGATATTCTCGCATGTTTTAGTTTTATTCATTTGTTATGTATATATTTTTTTATTCCCAATTACTTACGCGCTTTAACAATGTATTAAAAACAATATTAATTAATAAATATGTCAAGACCAAGATTAGTAGACATCGCAACTTTAAAACCAAAAATCGTTAATATTATTCCAAAACCTGAAATTGAAACACCATTTATAAATACAGAAGTTAAAGAAATTGGTATATCTATTAACCCACCTAGTGGGGTTAGTATAATAATCAATTTATTATTTATTATATCGTTAACTTTTATGATATTGTGGCTGTATCATCTATACATAGATAGAAAAAATACTATAATAACAGAAGTTAAAGACATCCAACCTTCTTATGAAAGTGTGGTCACCAATAATGTAGTACAAACAACACCTTTAGCATTATTTGCATAAATTTTAGTGCGTAAAATATACCAATAAATATTATAACTACCTGTTAAATAAATGGACAAGTCTACAGATATTAATGATCTTCCTTTTAAGAAACAGGGTGGGCCTCAAGGCGGGCCTCAAGGCGGGCCTCAGGGTGGGCCACGTATTATGGGTCAATCACCACCCAATCCTATAAATACAAGCCCGGACGGAGTTCAACCATCTGCAAGATTTGCTCAAATGCCGGGTGGACCTGGTGGACCTGGTGGACCTGGTATGCCCCAACTTCCACCTGGAATGGTAAAGGCTGGTATGGGACCTATAGTTGGTGGACCTGGTCAGGGGATTAGTAGTCCCGATAAGGCGGTGTCTGGAAAGAAAGAGTTTTTTGGTCTAAAGGAAACTGATTATAAATCTACCGTTGTGGTATTCGCTCTAATCCTTATTTTTAGTTCTTCTTTTTTCTTTGAGATGTTGAGAAACTATCTTCCTGCTGTTATGCAAGATGGAAAAACAACTTTGGTTGGTTCATTGATTGCAGCATTAATGGGTTCCGTAATATACATTATTATTAAATGTACCGCTTCTATAGGTTAAATCATTGGTTCAGAAGGTATGTTTAATTTTAACTTGGGACTATAGAACTGTTCATTCTTAACTTTGTTAACAGAGTTATTACAATGATTAAATAACAAAAAAAGAGCACTTGTGATTAATAGAGCAAACACTATATTTTTAGATTCTATCATTTACTATAAACAAATAATTTAATTTTATTTTATTTAATTTGTTTACAATAAATTAGGTATGGAAGATAATTATATAATCAAGAAAGAATTACTTGAATTAAAAACCGAAATTCAAAATTTGAAAAGAGACATAAATTTTATAAAAACCCAATTACGAGATATAAAATATACATTTAAAAATGTTAAATGTATTTAAAAATTTAAAAACTATTTTAATAAATATCAAAATGGATCCTACTCATACACGGGACCCTATCCGAGATAAACAAGATCTTTTGCTTGGTTCCCTTATAAATTTTTATAACCATAACGGGAATAAAGAGCTTATTCTACCTATAGTTAAACAACAGACCAGTATTTCACTTAGACTTTTAGATTGGTTGGTAACTAATTATGCAAAGCAAAATGATATCCACTACGAATTATTAAAAAACGGAAATCCTAAGAATTTTAGTATTTGGTTGGATTATAAGAATCAATTAAAGGCATATTCTAAAAAACAATTTGATCCATTCTGTAGAAGAAAAAGAATTTTTTATAATATAAAGGATAACAGGATTTCAAATATTAGTAAAGAAAATTTAAAAGAATTTGTAGATAGAGAAGATGGTTTTATAACTACAGTAGGACAACTTAATTTTTTTCGTTGGGCACTTACACACAGAGTTGTTGATTATGCATTTGATAATCTATCAAAAATAGAATCAGATATGCTAATGTCAGCTGATTCAAGAAAATTAAGTGAAGTTCAAGGAAAAAGAAGAGAATTGTCAAAAGTTAAGAAAGGGGTTTATAAACACGATGTTAAAATTATAATTCAGTTTCCTTAATCTATTTAAATATATTATTGATTAAATAATAAAGAATGGAATCATTCCTTATTCCTTATTTAACAAAGGATGACACGTGTACTCATTTATTCTTAAATGGTGGTAAAGCAAACATACCCCCAGAAAAAGAGAAAGAATTTATAAGATTGTATAGCAGAGAATTAGATTTGGGTAACAAAGTGTATATAGTAGAAAAGAGACCAGATATATTCAGATACATGATAGATGTTGATATAATTGACGTAGAATATTGGAATTTATCAAAAATAAAAAAATTAGTTAAATTAATTCAAACTGTTGTATTTGAATTTTATGAAATAGATCTTAATGTTATATGTTGTTTAGCTCCTGAAAAGAAATGTAAATCTGGGATTAAAACAGGTGTACATTTGATTTGGCCTCGTCATTTTATAAACTGTGAAGATGCTTTAACTATTCGCGAAGCAATTTTAATAAAACTAAAGGATTGGGAACCTATACTGAATTCGTGGGAAGATACATTAGATGAACTCATTTATATTCGAAATGGTTATAGAATGGTTGGGTCGGATAAATTAGTACCTAAAACAAATACACCAGAGAATCGTCCGTATACATTGTTGTGTATTTTAGATTCCAAGGGAGAAGAAAGAACTACTTATTTCGATAGATTAAATAACGATAATTATTCATTGATATTGGATACTTCTATAAGGTTTGTTTCTTTAGAAAACAGTAAAATAACAATTCCGTTCAAGAAGATTCCGGAATGGTTGCCTATCACGAATATTAAAAAATCTAAAAAACAAAAGGGTGGAAAAACAAGATTATTGGGTACAGTAGAATATGAAATAATACAAAATTTTATGGAATCTGAATTACCTAGTTGTTATAAACACCAAAGTATAAAAGATATAAGACAATATCCAGATGGAAATTTCTTAATTATTACGGATTCTAGTTATTGTATGAATATTCAAAGAGATCACAATTCTTGCGGAATATACTTTTTTGGTACTCGTAAAGGGATATATCAAAAATGTCTATGTCCGTGTGACAATTTAAAAAATAGGATTAATGGTTATTGTAAAAACTATACATCAGAATGTTATCCATTCAGTAAAGATATTTCAAATCTTTTATTTCCCAACCCAGAAATCCCCAAACCAAAAGCTAAAGTCAAAAAAACTATGAATCTTTGTATAAATAGCCAAACAAAATCAAAATATTTAAAAAATCATTCATCTTTTTGTGACGATCTGTTTAATTCGTTACAATAACTATTTAATTATAACTATTTAATTAATAATGGAAACAAAACCAAAAATTATTTTAGATCAGTTAAAATTAATAAACAAAAGATTAGAAAATCTTGAATTGGACATTAAGGAGATAAAGAAAGATGCAAATGACGTAGCTAAATATGTTCCATTCGTAGATAGTTTAAGTAAGATTGGAACTATCGCAGCTATTGGAAATATTAAGGAAATGTTTGAATATTTTAATCCAAAAAATTTATTAATCCAAAAAGATATAGATTATTCACTATTAAAGGATGAAGATCTTTAATTCAATGCCTTTAGCATTATTTAGCTTTTAGTTGTCTCATTGTTTTGTAATCTTTAACTCTTTGCATCCATTCATCTTCAGCTTGTTTATCTGTTAAAACAACACCGTCTAATTCTCTTTTCTTTTTCCATAATTTACCCATATCACCCAATCTTATAGTTTTAAGAGATTTTGATTTAATCGCTTTGTGATCATTCCCAAATAATTCATTTTTATAACAACATCCACAACATACCATTATAATAAATAATATTACTAAAACCCAAATCAACGTATTATTCATTACTATAATGTTATATTTTAATTTGCTTTGCAAATAAGATTATTGCATGACCCACAAAGGTCCCGATTCGCATGCATAAGGAAATCCTGTACAAGCTTTATCGTTGGAATCCTGAACACATCTGTTGTCGGGAGATATAACAGCTGGATTATCACATGCACCAATTTCACCAACTGTATCTACTGTTAAAATATGAGGATCTCCAAAACACCCTCTTGTAACAGATCCAGCCTTGGTAGAACAGAACGGTTGCGAAACAATATCAACACACACCTGATCTAAATATCCACAACAAGTTGTCAATTTCCTATACGCTTCTTTAGGATTCTTGTTCTTAATAGCTGCATACTCTTCCAAACAATCTTCCATATCTCTTCGTTCACGACCACCACTACCAAACAGGTCTATCATCCAACCATAACCAAGCCATGTCTCCCACCATTTCTTTTCTGGCCACAAACATTGAGCTCTGTCTGTATCTACACCCCACCAAGTTCCACCACCAGTGTGAGGTAGGTATTCCGAATCGGCCATCTTTGATCCATCACTATTATCTACACAACACGCACCAGTACCAAATCCCTTACAATCTCCGCAAGCACACGCACCATTACTTTTACAAGATAAACCGTCGGCAATTCCTGTACAATAATCTGTTCCGAAATAAGAATAGTAATCTCCACTGGGACAACACCACATATTAGAACCCGATGCATCTGGTCTTGCACAAGCACCGTTTCCACAATCAGAATTTGAATTACATGTTTGTTTTGGTTTATATAAACCTTTGCCAGATCTATCAAGTGGTGGGAGTGCCAATGGATTTGATAATGTTCCGTCTAAATATTGTTTATTCTGGGGACATGATCTAAGTTCATATGTACCGTCTGGTTTCTGACAATATCCACAACAATCTTCAAATTCGTTTTTAGCTGGGCATATAGAAGCTGGACTACCATCTTCAATCTCTGCTGTCTTGGTAACATTGATCGGAAGATTGTAATATGGTGTATTATTCTTGGCCCACTCACTTGTTATAAGATCTCTGTATACACAACAGTTAGTGTCTGTACATTCAGTATCTCCTGGTTCACAAGTACATTCTGGTGAACCAACGTTAGTTTTGTATTTTACATATGGTTGAGAAATATTCGTTACCTGAGGTTTACACCATTTCACAGTTTCATCACTTGGTTTCTTAGTTCCATCTCCAGGCGAAATACTAGGCGCTCTATTATTTTCGTAATACTTTTGTCCTATTTGAACAGGAATCAATGGATCATTTAAAGCTTCCAACCCACCCGAAAGATCAAAATATGAATCATCAGCTTTTTCAACATCACGATAAAATAGTGTACAGCTATGTGTGGCTTTACCTTTACAATCGTTCTTGGTAGTAAATGTTTGTGGTGTGGTTGAAATACCATCTATTCCAAATCCACTTGGTATTGTAACTTGAACTCTCTTTTCGTAACACATTTGGGGTACTTCTGTCTGAACTGCTATACAATCGGTATCTTTACATGCTTGTAAACAAATGGCTCTACCTTCCTCAGTGTTATAATCTGCTTTAGTTGGATCTAATACACTAACACTTGGATCTTCTGGTCTATATTCGTCTTTATCCAAACCATAAGGGAAGAATGCAAACGATGGAGGTAAAAATCCATTTATAGATCTATACTGTGCAGAATTTAGAAACATGAGAACTCCTTCGTGATTAGTATAACTATTAGATCCCGTACCCATCCATTTATACATAGCCGTTCTGTCAATAGCTGGACCATTCCCTATTTGGCAAAAAGACTGGTCACCAACTGTTGTAGTTGCTAAACATCCCAATACACCAAAATATTCCTTTAATTTGACAAATTGAGTATTAAAATATTCTTTATTACAACAACACACACAAAACAGTGTTACCAATAATAGTAAAATTATACCTACAATCCAATTATTTTTTATTGGTGTGGTAATACGAGACTTTGCCATTTCTTAATTAATAAGATATATTTTAATTTGATTTAATTTAAGGATTAGGTGCTATAAATAAATAGAATAACCTTATGGATAACTCTATTATAAAAATTATAGGTGAAATAGGTGAAGAAGGTGAAGAAGTAGTAGGTAATGATGACCCTTTAGAAAATACGTGGGTGTTGTGGGAACACCAAAAAAACAACAATTTAAATTACGAACAAAATACTTGTGAACTTGGTAATTTCAACTGTATTAATGACTTTTGGAGATATTACAACAACTATCCATATCCAAGTGTTATTTTTTCAGATGGGGTGGAAAAACCTATTATTACAAATCCTGATCGTGAAGTAGCCTCAATAAGTCTTTTTAAGCAAGGTATACTTCCTAAGTGGGAAGATCTAAAAAATAAAGATGGTGGTGAAATAGCCATCAGGAAATTTAAATCATTAGAGGAGTTGGATAGTTTATGGGAAACTATATCTATGTTGTGTATTGGAGAACAATTTGAGATGTCTGATATTATTAACGGTATTAGGGTTGTAGATAGTTCCATTCCAAACAGAAAAACTTTGTATAGAATAGAATTATGGTTTAGTGATAAAACCCATAAAGATACAATCGAAAATAGTTTCAGAAACATTCTAAATCTAGAACCGTTTGTACAAATACATCACAAAGACCATTCATGTGCTGTAGAATCAGCACCAACAAAATATCAACACAAATATCAAGATAGAAGAGGAAATGGGGGTGGAAGGAGAAATGGAAATAGGAGATATTAATTGATCGAAAAGATTAAATTTTTAATAATCATGTTAAACTCTTTTAAAAAAATTTGAATATCTAATGTTACTGGATCTTTGGCTTTTCCGTGAGCTCCACCACTTCTTGTACCCTTGTTGTATATTTTTTTATTTTCTATGCCAATATACCCACCATTGGTTATTTCTGATAACACTTGATAACCATAATGATGAAATGATCCAAAAAATTCAAAAACATAACCATGAGTTGGTAACCATAACAAGTTGGTTAACCCATTTCCGTGAACACCGATTAAAATATCCGTGTTGGCAACTAATCGTACTTGATTTTCATAAGTCAGGTCTTCAAATTTTATTATTTGAAGTTTAACACCTTTTTTCCTAATTTCATAAAACAAAGATTCTCTGTTACTAAGATACCTATTTTTAGAACCAGGATTTCTAAATATATAAGTAACCGTTATGTCTTCAACTCTTTTTGGTTTTTGTTTTGGTTTTATTCCTAAATTATCGTATACTTGTTTCTTAAACAAAGGTGTGTATTTAACACATTGTTGAATAGTTCGTTGTTCCATTAGTCTCTTGGGATACAGATCACGATCATTCAACACAAATATATCAGTACTAAAATCTTTAACATTGAATTTAACATTTGGTAACACCGAATGAATCACACTTCGGATTAATTTGATATCCAATAATTTGGGATCTAATACAATATTGTCTACATTACCCTCAGCCCAACAAAAACATCCTAAAAATACTTCTATAAAATGAAAGTAGTGAATTAGATATTCATCTCGTTCAGCTAATTTAATAACACCTTTAAAATTTACTAATCGCTTTTGGTTCCCAAAAGTAACAAAATCTGTAACTACAAAGCCTTTAGCATTATTGACACAGTCAAACAAAGGACGCATTAGTTTAAGAATACAAAACATTATTATGTTATAATAAGCATCGCACTAATAAGATGGATTCTGAATCAAACGATAAAGTGTTGGAACACATTCTGGCTATGGAAACTAAACTCACTGAACGATACAAAGAGATGAAAGCACAACTTCAAGGGTTGGTAGAGGTTAATGCTCGGTTTGCACAGGAGATTATTGCTATTAAGAATGGCGGAGCACAAAGTTTAAGCAATGGGTTTGGTGGTACAGAATCTATTACTACAGAAGTAGCTCCTAAACGCAGCAACAAGGTTGTTTTGGAGGTTATTGGTGAGGAACTTACTATTTCCGGAAACACTTATGCTCACCGAGGTATTTTTGGAGAGAATGGAGCAAGGTGGAACAAGCCTGACAAAAACTGGATCTGTAATTCAGAAAAGCTTGAAAACATTAAGGAATCTTTGGCTGCCAAGGAAGTTGAATTCGAAGTAAAGGGGGTTTAAATTAATTTAAACATTAAGTTGGTTATAATAATAAAAGAAGATGGACTACCATCGAAAAATTTGCAACAATGTCAAAAAAAACTTGATTAAAAATGCAACGAATAATATTAGAAAACAAGGTTCCAATTATGTTTATTTGGTAGACTTATGTTGTGGAAGGGGTGGTGACATTTTTAAATGGGAAGGTGCGAAGGTAGATAAAGTATTAGCACTTGATAATCACGAAGAAAGTGTAAAAGAAGCTATTGAACGATACAAAAAAGTGTCTAGAAAAATTAAACCCAGGATTAATTTTGTAGTGCACGATGTCTCTTGTATTAAATTGAGTTCATTTTTAGACCACAAAGTATCGATAATTTCTTGCCAATTTGCTTTGCATTATTTTGATATTGCTACAATTATTAAGGAAGTATCCGACAATCTTCGTAGCGGTGGGTTTTTTATTGGTGTTGTTCCAGACGGGGACATAATTGACAATACGTTGGACAAAGATACGAAAATTGATAATGTTGAATTGAAACGTGCTGGACCAAGTTCGTATTACATTGAATTAAAAGATAATTCAGAAAGAAATAATACTAAACAGTATTTTGAATTTAGAACTGAAAGACTAAGAGAATATATGGTTAGAAAACATGATCTACAAACAATTGCTGAAGCTAATGGATTAAAATTGTGTAACATTTCTAATCTAAAAGAAGATTGGAATGGTAATCACATTTCTCAATTATACTTTAGTTTTGTTTTTCAAAAGGTTTAATTTAAGAATTTAAATATTGTCTATTAAAAAATGGATACTATTCCAAAAGGAGTTTCGCGATCGAATATAGCCAACCTGTTTATATTAGGTTTAGCAATAGTATTAGTTTGTGTAGCAAAAACTAAATTTTCTGAATTGTTCGTTGCTCAAGTACCAATGGTTCCAGGAATGCATGGGTATGGAGCCCAAGGTGGACAAGTAGCAAATAGTTATCCGAGTTTTGTACAGGGAGGACATCCTCAAGGAAATCCTTATACATTTGGGAATCAGATCTATCCAGCTCGGATTCCTTATTATCCTGAATTGGGTAGACCGTGTGACGGTGATTGTGGTGTATTGGGTAAATGTGAAAATGGTGTTTGTAAGGCTCAACCTTATCATAAAACCGTATTTAATGACCAAATTGCTTCACAATAATTGAATTATGCAAACAATTTTAGTAAACCGAAGGGATGTAATATTTTTATTTACATGTTTTAATGATTGGTGCGAACATTCCAGGTCCTAATTCGTATAGATAATTACCAACCATCATACTTAGAAATATCGCAGGATAAAATCCATATAGATTTTTACTATAATCATCACCTTCTTTTGATAGAGATTTAACGGCTGGTGCTAATAGTCCTAGACCAAATGCATAAATTAGTGCAAATTTAGGCCATACTGCTGTTTCGGGTCCTGGATAATTTAGGCAGTGAGACACGTAGCCTTGGTGAAATATTGCCCAGTATATAATTGCTAAAACAACAATAAATAAGGTTGCAATTATGTCTACAGCGTCTATTATGGAATTATCTGGGTTTGGTTCTTCTGAAGTTTCTGGTTTATATAGATTGTAGTATATTATAACTATGGTAATTAAAGGAATTAATGCAAATGCAAATCCTGCCCATAAAGCATTACGTTTTCTTCCGCGAATTTCTTTTGAATAATTTTTTGTAATTACTTTTGAAGAAATAATACCCATTATAAATAACAATTATTTAAATTTATTAATAATGTTTTGAAAAAACGTTTTTAATAACATATTTGTAATAGCTAAAATTAAGCAATTTCCACAGCTTTTATATTGATTTGTAAAATCCATTTATTTAAACCTAGGTCTAGTGAAATCATATTCCAATGCTAATATACCAAATATACTTGTTGAAACCCAAAGTATACCACTCTGTATACAAACCAACGTTCTTCCCAAATCTGATTTTGGGACTATATCACCATACCCAACAGCTATCATAGATATCCACCCAAAATACCAAGCATCACTGCATTTTTCAAATCCTCCTTCGTGTGTAAAGTCTGTACCATCTTGGTACATTTTGCAATAAATGAAACCGAATGTAGCCCATATTATTAATATAATTAATAAGAATTTAGCAATCCTTTTCCAAAATTTATTAGGTAGTGATAAAGTGGTCTTCCCCATTATCTTTAACTAATATATTTAATTTAATTTAATTTATGGAATTTTGTAAACAGTTGGATATTCTGTTGGATAACTCCTAAAATCCTGATCTTGTTGTTCTCCCCACCTTGCTTTACATTCTTCATCTGGTTGACATCCAGCCAATCTACATAGGTTAAAGTATTCTTCACTACAAATTCTAGATTTGTATCTATCCCTTGGATCCCCAGTAACTTCTGCATCCGGGTCTTCATAATCCGTATCATCTTCAGGGTCTCCAAACCAAAAATTTTGAACTAATATATTAGGACAGAAAAATTCACACATTTCTGCTTGCCATAAATCATCCTTGGTTCCGTCCTCCAATGGAGGAATGTTTACTACAGTTGCACATGGATTACCACACTGTTTCATTCCTTCATTTTCTTCACAAATTTTTACACCTGTATCTTTTAATGCTTCACAAGTAAGTACACTGTTTTTACAATTAGAACTACTTACACAACAATCTAGATTCGAACTATCAGGTGGGGTACATTCGTCATCAAATTCAGTTCCATTATCACAAACTTTTTCCATCATAGCTATTTCTCCACTAGGGCATGTCATAACTTTACCATCCCATACACTATTGCTCATAAAAACATCAGAATAGGGTAAACAATTAGGTTGTTGGTCAGCAGGCCAACTGTTGCCATCACTATTAAACAATGAGGTTCTGGCAGTACCACACTTAGATACCTCTACTTGAAGATTCCATAGAATGTGACCATCTTGGATATAAAAAGCTTCTCCAAATTCTGTGTGAGTTTCACCATCAGGTATAGGTGAATTACAAAAGGCAGCAATATCTATTTCATCTTCACCAACAGGGTTGTCAAAATCTATACCTGTTATATTATTTATACAAGTAGTTATACGATCCACACAATCACTAATAGAATCAATCTGTCTACATTCATATCTTTTATTTCTATTATTTATAACAACATCACAAACATGGGTTGGTATTCCGTCAATAACCTTAGGTGTGCAATTATTTACTGATAAGAAATATCCAAATGCCGCAGTATCTGCATTTAATGAACAATTTGAGCATCTGGCTACTCTAATATGGATACCGTTATCTTCCATTATCTTTAACTAATATATTTATTTTAAAATTTTATACACGTTTTTTCAAAACATTTTTAGTACACGTTTTTTCAAAACATTTTTAGTACACGTTTTTTCAAAACATTTTTAGTACAAATTTAATTAAACAGTAATCTAATGCGGTTAAACAGTGAATTTATAATACTAATGGTAATTATAATAATGACAGACGTTACAAGAGAAGAGTTCAACGCCCTAAACGAAAAAGTAGCATCCCTTGAAAAAGCCAACAAGATGGGAAAAGCCCCCAGAAAGAAGCGTGCTCCCAGTAAGTACAATCTTTATGTTGGAGAGAAGATTAAGGAGATTAAGTCTAAGAACGCAGATCTAAGCCATACTGACGCCTTTAAGGCAGCAGTTGAACAGTGGAAAAAGGACAAAAAGTAAAAACAATCTTTGATTGCGTCGCGAAGCTTTAAATACACCCAATTAGAATTTTATTAGAAAAACACTTATGTAGAGTTATTCTAAAAAAATTTAGCATTATTGAAATTGTTTACACAATTCAATTGTATAATTTAAACCTTAACAAGTAACTGTAAACAGTTTTCACACTTAAACAAATATTTCATATTAGATCTTTCTTCCATTTTCTTAAGATTTTGATGTTCACACATCTCTTCATCTTTTTTTAGTTCAAAAGCTAAACAAAACACTAATGCTTTTTTATTTTGCATTGTTTCTAAATTATTTGATATAGTTTTATTGTTGTTTCTAGCATGCTGAACAGCTTGGTGAATATACCATGATTGGTTAACAGCAATAAACGTATTATATGTTTTAAACTCTTTGAATTTAAAATTTTTAGACTCTATTCCAAAATCCCTACAATAATCTTGGTTCCAGTTTGTTAAGATAGCATCGAATTGTTCTAATTCCTTTGGATCGATCCCCAAAAAACCCTTACAAACTATATATTTCTCTGAATTTGTATATCTACTTGTTCGTGGTTTGATCAATAATACCGAAGAATAATACTTTTTTAACAACAACAGTTGTTGGTACGTAGGACGAGTCATAGATTCAAATATTTTACAAACGAATGTACCACCTTTTGCCTGGCAATGTAATGCTGTCAATATTTCTCCATAAATTAATTTAGATGAAAGTTGTTCTTGGTTGTTTGGGTCGTGTGATACATCAAACCCTCCGTCAGCAGTAATTAATTCTGCCTTTGGTACCTTATTTTCCAAAGAGATTATATTTTCTAATTTGTAAAGATTTCCATTACCATTTTTAACCCATCTGTTGGGGTCTAAACCTTCGTCTATTTTTAACGACCCACCACCCTCATATAATGTTTGTGCATACCAATCTACGTTTTTAAATATGTGTTTTGTAGCACTAATAAACCCACCAGGAGCTTCGCAAATATGCAAACTTGTTTTGATGTCTTGTATTTCACAGTAATACAATATTTCGTATAATTTGAAAAAAGCTCTACTAATTGTAACACTTTCTAGTGTTGAAAAATTAGCAATTTTTTCATAAGGATTAACTATCTTTGACCACCTACTCCAAAGATACATTTTGTCTCTAATTTTAAATTGATCTATTTGATTCTTATTTTCAACAAGATGTTTGTATTTGTTTGTTTCTACTAATGTTTGAGAAGGTCTAGGGGATACACTGTCATATTTAACGTTATCGGGGTTAAACTCAAACTTAAAATCTGGATCGAATTTTAAAATAAATTTGTTGGACCATTCATTGGAGATGGTGGGAGCCTTAATTGTTGTACTCGACTTGTCTTCGTAACTTCGTTGCGTACTCGACTTGTCTTCGTAACTTCGTTGCGTACTCGACTTGTCTTCGTAACTTCGTTGCGTACTCGACTTGTCTTCGTAATCCGATTGTCTTTCAGACCCGGTCCCATGCGTACTTGAAGTTATTCTCTTCATCTTTATTATAAAATAAGTAATTCTTTCTTTTAAATTGATTGTATGTAAAAATAAAATATAAGTATCTTAGTAACAAGAACATGAGCAACAATCTTATAGCAATTGTAACAATAATTGCAGCTGTTTCTACTTTATTATGCTGTAATTCTGGATTTTTAACGGAAGGATTCACTGCACCAGGGCTGGTGTTCAATATACCAAGTCCATGGTGGCATCCACAGAAATACAACAACGTTGACTGGTTAGTACCTATGTATCTAGATCAATTAAGCCAACCAAGTTGTCTTAGTTATAACAGAGGTGACCCAGGCCCACTAAATTTCAACGCTAGTGCTTATCGCTTCTGGCGCTTCTAGATTAAAGTCTTTAAAGTAACTTAAACATACACAAACTATTAAAGTAATAACAATGATTGATTACTTTAATATTTTCGGAAAATCTAAAAGTGTAAAATCCCCGGTAAAATGCGGACCGGCAAAATCTAAGAAGCGCAAATTTGAAGAAATCGAAGAAAGCGAAAACCTAGAGGAACAATTGAAAATTAGGGAAAAAGATGTAACACGTCGTGAAAAAGATGTAACACGTCGTGAAAAAGATGTAACACGTCGTGAAAAAGATGTAACACGTCGTGAATATTACGAAGAAAAAGATTATTATTATAATAGAGATTGGAATAAACACCTTCAAATGTTGAATAAAAGTGGATCAAATAATAAATATCTTTGGTGTCCCGAGAATTGTTCGGATAATAAGTGTGTATATTCACATTCAGTTCGCGAATGGAAACGTTACAATAAATATCCAAAATCGCTTGGTTTAAACATGCTAAATGCATTTAACTGTGGTCCAAACATAATAAAAAATTAAACGTTAGTATTAATGACAGAACAGTGTAGAAATTGCAAAGAAATGTTTACTCCAGACATAATGTGGAGTTATTATGCTTGTCAATGTTTTTGTGAAATAAAATGTATGAATTGTAAAATTTTTAATCATTTTTGTGATGAAAGAATTTGTACAGCCTGTATTGTTAAGGCATTTTCTTTGGAATAATCGCACAGCGCTTTGCAAAGAAAATTATTTTATTTAATATTAATATAATGAAACAACTAACAACATTTTTGTTTGGTGTAACAACTGGGATGTATATTGCTCAAAATTACGATGCTCCTGTGGTAACAGTGAAATTTAATCAGTTATTAGATTTTGTTAAAAAATATGAAAAAAGGGATAATTAATTGTGTATATTAACAATAAAATTTTATATAATACAATAAATAAAGATGGAACTTGCACAAAACTTGTTTACAATTCCATTAAAAACAACATATAGTACTGTAACTACACTTATTCCAGCTAATTACATACTTCCGTTGATAGTAATAATTAGTTTGACAATGTTGATATCTTCAACATATTATAAAAACAAAAAGATGTTTATATATACTGGATTAAGTTCTATTATACTTCTTTCTTTAAAATATATGTGTAAACAACAAATAGAATTGTTAACATTTGAACCTAATAATATGGATTTATCAAATAATAGTTTTAAAACAATAACTTATAATATAAACGTTCTCCCATTCTCTAGTAGAGGAAACGATTATCCCAAATTAGTTAAATATTTGAAAGATTTTGATATTATTATGATACAAGAATCCTTTTATACCCCACTTAAAAATGGGGCCAAAAATAATTTTTCAAAATCACTAAACCAAGAAGGGTACGACGTATTAGTTTCTCCATCTCCTGATTTTTTAAATACTACTCAGTGGGGAGATTCAGGTCTGATAATTGCAGTAAATACTTCTAAATTAAGAATAATTGATTATGAGTTTATCCCATTTAATAATGGCGGAAGTATAGATTCCGTATCACAGAAAGGAATTTTGAAAGCAACGACATTAAATAATTTAGGTGATACAATAGTTATATTAAATACTCATGCTCAAGCAGGGTATGTAAACAGTTGGCCAGATGACGGATTGCACGAGGATGTTAGGTGGAAACAGTTAGAACAAATGGCTGGAATAATATCTGGGATACATTCACAAATTATATTTGGAGGAGATTTTAATTTTAGATCTGAAGAAGAGATACAAATATTGAGTAAACATTTCAAATATTCTAGTATTAATAGTTTAGATGCTATTTTTACAACACAACAGATTTTTACAAAACCTGAATTTAATAACCCGTTTGGATCTGACCACTATTCCGTAGAAACAACAATTTTAAATAAAAATTAATCTTTGATTAAAAATATTAGTATATGTCAATGATATTATCTGACTCAATTACTAGATTAACATTATTGTTCTTTTTCTTTTTTCTATTATTTATAATATTTAAGGGTAAAATACATTAGTTCAAAAATTTTTGTAAAATCATTAATTAGTTTTAAAAATACAAAATAAAATATAATTCTATTATAATAATGATTGCTTCAGACAACAAGTTTACAGTATTTCCAAGTGATAAAGATTTTGCCAAACCCACATTCTCAAATCAAAAATCTAATATTATCTCTGGACCCAACACACTACCATATAAACAGGGGTTAATGAATTGGTCGCATTCTCCAGGAGATGAAAAACCTATGGAAAGAGAAGAAGGGCCTATGCCAATTCAAGGAAACATTGGTCAGTTGATCAAAGATGAAACTAACAATTATCAGAAATGTGGCAAGGGAATTTCAAAAGCTTATGAAATTTCTGGATCGAATAACTGCACATCTGCTTTCTACCCAGATTCGTTCACAATAAGAGATACTTGTGGAGATAATTGTGTGTTATCTGCTCCCGAATCATTCGGAGATAAAGATTTTGGACTCGAAAACTCCAAATATACTAATGCTCACGGTCTTCATGCATACCAAAATGTTAGAGCAGGTGCGGGTGGTCAATCAAGCCAGACCGGGTGTTATGAATTCATTCCAGGAATGTCTGCAGACAAAACTGGTACTTGTATGTTAGATCCCAAACCTGTATACCAACAGGTGGGTGATTGGACAAAATTAAAGGAGAACCAGTCTATTATTAGGTCTAGTTTTAACCCCAATTTCTAAATATTAAATTTCTAAATATTAAATTTAAATATATTGTTATATTAATAGATTCAATGAATCCATTACTAAAACAGGAACATAGTAAAGATTTATTACACCAAAACGAACTAGATAATGCCAAAAGAACGTCGATGGATTTAAAAAGACCACCAGCTATTAGTTTCGATGATACAGATGATGATTTTCAATTTTTTATTGTTACAAAAGATATAGGTAATTGTAATTATTATAAACAAAAAGAAGGTAGTTGTATAATGATTACAGATTTAAAAAATTCAACTAATTTATGGGCACAAAACCAAGAAGAAATGAAAAAACAAATTTCTTTACATAATTTTATTTTAAGGCAAGGAATGAATAAATTAATGTGCAAATTTGGAACCCAAAATCCTTATGATATTTTTAAACTTAATGAAATTGGAGATTCTTGGGAAATAGTAATATCGGGAGAAAAACGTTTTGTTAAAATGTATTGGTTAGCTATGTTTATTTTAAAAAATTATACACAAAAGAATAGTAACAGACCTAAAGTTAGAATAGGTATTTCATCTGCACCAGAAATATTAGGCAATACAGAAAAAAATATGATAAATTTAAATGAAATTAATGAAATAATTCAAAACAAAATATTACGTTCGGATGAAACTAAACAAGGATATGACCAATATATGCAAGCAAGAAGATTAGAGATATTAGCTGGTGTTAAAGATAAAGATGATGAATCGTTTTCTGATATTTCATCGGTTGCTTTATCTTTGTGTTTCTTTTTTGGATTAATTAACGATACTAAAGAAAAAGATCCATCTTTAACAAAAGAATTAAATTTAAATGAATATTCAATAGGAATTAATGATATATCATCAGATACAATTACAAAATTAATAAATGTAGCCAATTCACTTTTAAATTTAGATTTAGACTCTATTCCTGATGATTCTGTTGAATTTACATCAATATATTCACAATATAAAGCAATGACACAAGGTTATATTATCTTTTTAAAAATACAAAGGAAAATAGAAAATGCATTTATAAAAAAATTAAAAGAGTGTGGAATTGGTGAGGAAAGTTTGCCAGTATTGTTATCTATTGAAGGAGCTGGTTTAATATATAATTTTTATTCAGAAAATATTGACAAAATTAAAGAATTAATAAAATGTGTTAAACACGAAGCATTAAGCAAAAGTATAAAAATGTCCATAATATATTCAAACACGAATAATATATATCCTATCAGAGATTGTCCAAGTTGGGATTTTCACTGTTATGCTAACGAAGATAATATTTATAAAGATTGTAATGTTCCTTCACATATTAAACAGGAATATGAAAGACAACAAATATTTATAAGATATATTTCTCATACACAAAATATAGCAGCTAGACTTATTTTTGCAAAATTAGCAAAAGATTCACCTAAATGGGGTACAAAATATGGAAGAATTTATAGTAATGATCAAGGTGTAATAAATCAAATTAAAACATCAAATAATATTATTAAAGGATTTAGTGTTCATTTTAAGGGCTTGCCTAACCCTAACGGACAAATAAACGTATATTCTACAAAATTTTATTCATAATCCCTAATTCCTTTAAATGTTGGAAATCTTAAACTATCTGGTGTTTTTTCAAAATATTGAACTGTAATATTTTTACCAATAATTTTTTCAGGATTTTTATAATATAATTTTCTTTCTTCAATACTAAATCCACTACCAACCTTGGTTTTCTTATAATCTATTATGACTGCTGCTAAACAAGTAATCGTTCGTTCGAGTTTAGTATCTGGATCAATAATTCTAAAAGGGCCATTAATAACGTCGGTTACTGTAAATTCATCATCAACAAAACTCTTAATTTTCCCCAAATCCCTAGTTCTGCCACTCTTGTACAACGTGTCTTTCCGAACCATTAACCCCTCCCACTCTAATGTTTTAGATTTCTCAGTCATAATGTCAAAAGTATTGTCCGAATGAACCGTTTGTTCAACAATCTTAATTTTCGAATTGTTCCGAAATATTTTTTGGATCTGTGCATATCTTTTAGAATATTCCACCCCTTCAGCATTACCAAAAAACACATCTTCTGGAATTATGTCGAATATTTTATAATAAATGTTGGACACATCTTCAACCTTGCTCTTTTTACGAACTATTTCAATAACACTCTTAAAATCCTCCTGACCGTCTGAAATGTCAATTTGGTTTGTATCACTAACTGTGTCAATAAAAACAACTTCACCATCTAAAAATACATTGGTTTTGAATTTAGAAATGTCAATTTGGTTTGTAATACATTCAGTGTTATACAAATCTTTGCCGTTTCGAGAATAAGTTTTAATCTTTTTGGTCTTTGGGTTAATAAAGATTAAACACCTAACACCATCTAATTTTCTGGAAATAAACCAACTGTTGTCTAATTCAGTGAACTTTGAATCATATTTATAAGACAATACGGGATCGAATACATCGATCACATTACCTTTTTTCCCTTCTGATAGATAAACTTTATTGATAATTTTGTGACTTATTCTGATTTTTAGGTTTTTGTCCAAAATATTATATACCAACGATTTCAAAGGTTCGCTCAACTCTTTAACAAATTCGTTAACCGACTTAAGTGCCTCGTTACCAGTAACGACTCTGTTACTCAAATCATCCAACAATCCAAACAATTCGGTATATTTTCTAAACTTTTGAGTTTCGTATTTTTTATTACTAACATATTTTTTAACGTTAGTCGACGAAACATTAAATTGGACCAACGGGTCGTAAGCAAAGACTAACACTTTAGTTAGATATTCGTCATCTGTATACTTTTTCAAAATATCTTGTTTTTCCAAAGTACTGTTTGTGCTGTTTAACTCATCTATAATACTAGATACGGATTCCATCGACATTCTTTATTAAATAATTAATTCAATTCTTTAATTCGTTTTCAAATAGTAAATAAATACTTGAGAGTATATAAATGTCAAACCAACTGAATGTTAGTGTATTAGTTGCGGCAAGAGATGAATATTCAGACCAATTAAAAAGACATCTCCAACCTCTTATACAAGAAGGTTTTTCTAGTATTTACGAAGACTCCGTAAGTGAGGATGAATATAACCCGTTGAAACAATTTCAAATTTTTTTAAAACAGATACCTAGCTGGAACCAAAGTATATTAGATCAGGAAACTACCAGGATTAAGGAAAAATGTCCTTATCTTATGGATATGGTTACTGCTATTTTTGTATCTCATGTAAAAATTTTAGCATCTGTACGTTTGGGTGGTAAGCATAGTAATATTAAAATTAAAATACCAACCCCAGAAATCTTTATACACAGTGTATACGTAGCTGGAGCTGAATGTTTCTATTACAGTCCTGAACCTTTTGAGGATTCTTTGGATAGAGACAACACAGAAAAAATAAAAGATACTATAAATACTAACATTGACAATACCATTAGTGCTATGATACCCATACAGTCTATACTTCAGGAATACCTATGTAACACGTTTACAGAACACGTAACACCATCCGCTCAACCAGAACCTATTCAACAAGATGATAATAATGATATTGGTGATATTTTAAGTGGTAGTGATATTATGGATGATATTCCTACTGCTTCGGATAATAAAATAGATTCTGGGTATGAATCAGAAAAAAGTGATCTAAGTGAATTATTTACACCAGATCCTGAGTCAAATACAAATATTGATGATAGTGATGTTCCTATATTTCCTATAGGAGATACAGCTCCGTTTGAAGATAAAATCAAAGATGATGATGATTTTAATTTAGATAATCTGAATTTAGATAATCTGAATTTAGATGAAGGGGGTGGTAATTTCAAAGAGATCCCAGTAACAGATGATGGATTGGGGTTTCTTGGATCTACTGATGATGATTTTCCAACAGATACTGGGTCTTCTGATATACC
>Ga0209304_1000139_pt1 | contig 51397 bp, 37 predicted proteins | sample COGITO_mtgs_1004_4_FD_184789 | JGI IMG/M metagenome (GOLD analysis project Ga0209304, IMG submission 184789) | Pelagic marine microbial communities from North Sea - COGITO_mtgs_100423 (SPAdes) (version 2) | ecosystem: Environmental > Aquatic > Marine > Epipelagic ...
CATTTCGTGCAGGCATAAAAAAAGCCGGCTCAAGGCCGGCTTTTTCATCTAAGAGTTAAGCTCTTAGTTATTACCTTCTTCGAGTTTAGCCTTGATCAGGTCACCAATGTTGGTTGGGCCAGATGCTTCGATGGTCTTCTCTTTCAGGTCTTTAACAGCTGTTTTCTCGTCAGCAAAGTCTTTCGCTTTGATCGACAGGCTGATGACGCGGTTTTTGCGGTCAACACTGATGATCTTGGCTTCAACGGCGTCGCCTTCTTTCAACACGTTCCGGGCATCTTCTACCTTGTCACGTGATATCTCAGAAGCCTTCAATATGCCTTCGATGTCGTCTTGCAGGGTTATGATGGCGCCTTTAGCGTCAACTTCCTTAACGATACCGTTAACAATCGCGCCCTTGTCGTTCTCTGAAGCGTATTCAGCAAACGGATCCATATCCAGCTGCTTAATACCTAAAGAGATACGCTCGCGTTCTGGGTCGATAGACAGGATGGTCGTTTCCAGCTCGTCGCCTTTCTTGTACTTACGTACGGCTTCTTCACCAGATTCGTGCCAGCTGATATCGGACAAATGTACCAGACCGTCAATGCCGCCTTCCAAGCCGATGAAGATGCCGAAGTCAGTGATTGACTTGATCTTACCGGATACCTTGTCGCTCTTATTGAAACGGTTACCGAAGTCTTCCCATGGGTTAACCACGGTCTGCTTGATACCCAAAGAGATACGACGACGTTCTTCATCGATGTCCAGTACCATTACTTCAATATCGTCACCAACCTGAACAACTTTGGATGGGTGGATATTCTTGTTGGTCCAATCCATTTCGGATACGTGAACCAGGCCTTCAACGCCTTCTTCCAGCTCAGCAAAGCAACCGTAATCGGTCAGGTTAGTGACCTTCGCAGTAACTTTAGCATCTTCTGGGTAACGCGCTTTGATATCAACCCATGGATCTTCGCCCAACTGCTTGAGGCCTAAAGATACACGGTTACGCTCGCGGTCAAACTTCAATACTTTAACGTCAATCTCATCGCCCACTTGCACGATTTCGCTCGGATGCTTAATACGCTTCCAGGCCATATCGGTAATGTGCAACAGGCCGTCTACGCCACCCAAGTCAACGAAAGCACCGTAATCGGTCAGGTTCTTAACGATACCCTTAACTTCTTGACCTTCTTGCAGGTTAGCCAGCAATTCTTCACGTTCTGCGCTGTTGCTCGCTTCGAGCACGGCACGACGTGATACAACTACGTTGTTACGACGTTGATCGAGCTTAATAACTTTAAATTCCAGTTCTTTGCCTTCCAAGTGCAAGGTGTCACGCACTGGACGGATATCAACCAAAGAGCCTGGCAGGAATGCACGAACGGATTTAACATCAACGGTGAAACCACCTTTGACCTTACCGTTAATAACACCAATAACCACTTCTTTTGCTTCGTATGCTTTTTCGAGTTCAGCCCATGCTTCAGCGCGCTTGGCTTTTTCGCGAGACAGACGAGTCTCACCAAAACCATCTTCAACCGCTTCCAGCGCAACCAGCACTTCATCGCCGATTTGGATTTCCAACTCGCCCGCATCATTTAAGAATTGAACGCGTGGGATCACACCCTCAGATTTAAGACCTGCGTGAACAGTAATCCAATCCGAGTCGATGCCAACTACAACACCAGTTACAATGGAGCCTGGCTCCATTTCAATCGTTAATAAGCTTTCTTCAAATAGATCAGCAAAAGATTCAGTCATTTATATTAAGTTCCTAAGCTTTAACGCCGCAAATAAATTCATTTACGACTTTACCGCAGTCCAGCTAATGCGGGTCTGTCAACATTACCTGAAAACACCGACGCTGCTGGCCATGTGGTGTTTCAAGGGGATAAAACCTGAGAGACAATGCCATGCATTTACGCTCAAATCAGGGTGGCGTATTATACTGATCGAAAGGCAAAACCCAAGCTTTTTAACGATGTTTCGGGGAGTTTTTTCCCGGTGCCCCGGTTTTTGGCAAGAACGTCTTGGTTCTTTGGGGCTATGACGGGTGCGGCCCACTCTGGTCGAATGGTCGCGAAATAGCGCAAGCCAGCCTAGACTAGGTTGCGTGTGCGCGCCTCGTTTTCGATATAGTCAACCACTTCGACAATCGTCATATTGGTGGTATCGAGCACAATAGCATCGTCTGCCGGGCGCAACGGCGCTATGGCCCGATTTTGATCCCGTTCGTCACGTTCAACGATATCCGTTAGAACGCGCTCAAATTCGACCACATCGCCCTTGGCCTGTAACTGCCGAACCCGGCGCTGGGCGCGTTCGTCGGCAGTCGCGGTCATAAAAATCTTGAGCGGCGCCTTGGTGAAGACCACCGTACCCATATCGCGACCATCAGCAACCAGTCCGGGCAACTCAGCAAAAGCGCGCTGACGCTTCAACAGGGCATCTCGGACCCGATGGTGAGCCGCAACAATAGAGGCATTGATGCCAACCTGCTCTTCGCGAATGTTTTCCGTCACCCGCTCGTCTTCCAGCATAATTTGCGTGCCATTAACGTCTTGGTCAAAGCGTACATCTAGGTGCTCAGCAATGACCGCAACGGCCGAGTCCTGGCTCAATTCAATGCCGTGGTTAGAAGCCGCCAACGCCGTCAGGCGATAGAGGGCACCGGAATCCAAAAAATGCCAACCCAAACGGCCCGCCAAAAGCATACTCACGGTGCCCTTACCGGCACCACCCGGCCCATCGAGGGTTATTACTGGAGTTTCGGTGTTCATGCCTTGTCCTTTTACTTCGGGTTACTTCACTTCTGGCGCGCATTCTTGCCATCTTAACCTCGAATAGCAACCCTTTGGCCGAAACTAACCCGGATATTTTGTTTGCTTAGGGTCTGAACATCGGCACAGGCAGTAACGGCAGGATCAGTCTTTTTGGCGCTCGGCGAGCATCTGAGTAAAGTGATCCCGGGCCGATTTTGCGCGCGTGAACACGGTGTGCAGCAGGTCGCCATCACCCTGTTCGATGGCTTGTTCCAGCATCGTCAAGTCAGCCTGAAAGCGTCGTAAAACGGAGAGCGTAGCGTCTTTATTGGTCAGAAAGATATCGTGCCACATGGTCGGGTCGGAGGCGGCAATGCGCGAAAAATCTCGAAACCCGCCGGCCGCGTATTTAAAAATTTCCCGATTGTCCGATTCACGCGCCAGCGTATCAACCAAGGAAAAGGCCAACAGGTGAGGCAAATGGCTGGTGGCTGCCAGCACCTCATCGTGCCGTTCTACGCTCATTTCCACTACATCGGCACCGATCGCTTGCCAGAGTTGCGTAATCAGCTGAACGGCTGCGGGATCGCTCTCCGGTAGCGGCGTCAGAATATGCATGTGGCGATCGAACAGATCTGCTCTGGCGGCGGCTACGCCACTCTGCTCCGCACCAGCAATGGGATGTCCGGGCACAAAACAGCCTGGGAGAATGCCTAGGCGCGCGCGCACGGCGCGGACGACCTCACCCTTAACACTGCCGACGTCGGTTAACACCTGGAGCGAACCGATGAGGGGCTTGATATCGTCAATAACGTCACCGATGGCCATCACCGGCACTGCCAGCACCACGACATCAACCCGAGGCAAGTCGGCCAGATCGGTCACAGCCTGATCCAAGACCCCCAATGCGACCGCTTGGTCGGCCACGCCCAACGAGCGATCATGGCCCAGCACGAACACCGACCTGTCGTTGAGCCCCTGTGCTCGAATGGCTTTGCCAAAGGAGGCGCCAATCAGACCCAGGCCGATAATGAGGATGTTCAGTGGTTCGGTCATTCACTTACTCCCGGTCGCACAATGGACCGCTTGAGCCTAATGGGCAGCACCATGCTTTACAGCACACCCTTGGGGTAGGATCCGAGGACTTTTACATCGACTGCCGTCTTCTTTAGGACTTCCATAGCTTCGATCACCGTTGGGTCGCTGATATGCCCGACAAAGTCGATAAAGAACACATAGGTCCAGTTACCCGATAAAGACGGGCGAGACTCCAATCGAGTCATATCAATCCCAAAATCATTGAACGACTTTAACAGATGATAGAGCGCGCCGGGCTCATTGCGCATCGAAACCACCAGCGACGTCTTATCGCCACCCGACAGACCGACGTTCTGAGTGCCAATAATCAGGAAGCGGGTCGAGTTATCGGGCGAATCTTCTATTTTGGTCTCAATAATCTCCAGGTCATAGAGTTCAGACGCCATCTCACCGGCGATCGCTGCCGAGCTCCATTCGCCCTTTACCCGCTTCGCCGCTTCCGCGTTGCTGCTCACGGCGATCCGCTCTGCCAGTGGCATATGGGCGTCCAACCACTTACGACACTGAGCCAGTGACTGTTGATGACTGTAGACCCGGGTAATCTTATCGAGTCGAGTATTGGGACCGGCCATCAGATGATGGTGAATGCGCAACTCGACTTCACCACAGATCTTGAGGTTTGATGACATAAAGGTATCGAGGGTATGGTTCACCACGCCCTCGGTGGAGTTTTCGATGGGCACCACGCCGTATTGCACGGCGCCGGCCTCGACCTCGCGAAACACCTCATCAATCGCCGGCATGGGCTTGGTAATCACCCATTGACCGAAATGCTTTTTAGCCGCCTGTTGGGTAAAGGTCCCTTCGGGGCCTAGATAAGCCACTTCGAGCGGCTTTTCCAGTGCCAGACAGGCCGACATGATTTCGCGAAACAGACGCGCCATGTCCTCATTGCCCAGGGGCCCTGGGTTACGCTCCATCACCTGACTGAGTACCTGTGCCTCGCGCTCCGGCCGATAAAAGACGGCACTGCCTGGATCCGCCTGCAACTTAACCGCTGCCACGCGCATGGCGCATTCGGCCCGTTGCGATATCAAAGCGACCATTTCGGTATCGAGCCGATCGATTTCTATGCGAAGCTTTTTAAGCTCGGCTTCTTCGTTACCAGGAAGGATTGGGGTCTTATTATCGGTCATAGTTATTCTCAAATAGGTGGCGGAACTCGACGGGTGCCTGCGCGGGCGCCTGAACAATAAGCGAATCGTTAGGATAAAAAAAAGGTATCGCTATTATAGAGCGATTGTCAGCGCCGCGCATATCCAACAGGTTATGGGTATAGGGGGCTCCGCAAAGGCGATGTAATATGGCTTCGGCGGCGGCAAGCACCGCCGAAGTTGGTTGGCTGATGACGGCCGACAGCAACGTCGGCCCAGGGCAAAGATTATCGACTTGCGCAGCCACGTTCAGCGCCATACGACACTCCGATTACTAGGCTTCAGGCGACTCGTCATCGGCCGGCGGCTCATCATCGGTATCCACTGGCGATGACTCATCGGCAACATCGATAGGATCGACACGGTTACCGTCGTCTTCCTCAAACTCCGGTACGTCCTCTGGCTCTTGAATGCGCTCAATACTGACCAGCTTTTCATCTTCTAGCACTCGTATCAGCGTCACACCCTGGGTGTTACGACCTAGGGTCGAGATCTCATCGACCCGGGTCCGCACCAGCGTACCCTGATCACTAATCAACATGACCTCATCGCCTGGAAAGACCTGGGTCGCCGCAACCAGTTTGCCATTGCGCTCACTGGTAACCATTGCGATAACGCCCTTAGTGCCCCGACCCTTGGTTGGGAACTCGGCAATCAGTGACCGCTTACCGAAGCCGCGCTCTGACGCGGTGAGGATCGAACCGTTTTCCTGGGGCACGATCAACGAAATTACCTTCTGGTCTGCGCCCAGGCTAATGCCTCGCACTCCCCGCGCAGACCGGCCCATGGCTCGGACATGCGCTTCTTTAAAACGCACAACCTTGCCGGCATCAGACAACAACATGACTTCCCGCTCGCCATCGGTTAGGGCTACGCCCACCAGATGGTCGCCGTCATCCAGAGACAGCGCGATCAGACCGCTACTACGCGGACGCGAGAAAGCATCTAAAGAGGTTTTCTTCACGGTGCCATTCGAGGTCGCCATAAAGATAAAATGATCAGCATCGTATTCACGAATCGGCAAAATAGCTGTGACTCGCTCATCAGGGTCGAGCGGCAACAGATTGACCATCGGCCGACCCTTGGCGGCACGACTGGCCTGGGGGATATCAAACACCCGCAGCCAGTAAACCTTACCCTTGTCGGTAAAACACAGGATGGTGTCGTGCGTACTGGCGACCATCAGATGCTCAATAAAGTCTTCATCTTTCAATGATGAGGCTGAGCGCCCCTTGCCGCCACGCTTTTGCGCTTCATAATCGGACAAGGGCTGAGTTTTGGCGTAACCGGCGCGAGACAGGGTCACGACCATATCTTCTTCGGTGATCAGATCTTCCATCGAGAAGTCTTGCCGACTGGCGATAATTTCTGTTTTGCGCTCGTCGCCGAATTCTTCCTTAACCAGCTCCAAATCCTCGCGAATAATCTCCATCAAACGCTCGTAGCTGCCGAGAATGCGCAGATATTCGCCGATATCGTTGATAATTTGCTTATATTCGCCAATTAACTTGTCGTGCTCCAAACCGGTTAGCTTCTGCAAGCGCATATCCAAAACCTGCTGAGCTTGCTCAGGCGATAAATAATAACGCTCGTCACGGACACCAAAGGCCTCGTCCAGGTCTTCAGGTCGGCAGACGTCGGCGCCAGCGCGTTCGAGCATGGTCGAGACATCGCCCAATATCCAACTGCGTGACAACATACGCTCTTTGGCTTCGGCACCTGTTGCTGATTCGCGAATCAGGCTGATCATTTCATCGATGTTGGCCAGCGCGATGGCCAGGCCCTCGAGTATATGGCCGCGTTGGCGGGCTTTACGCAGTTCAAAGACGGTACGACGGGTAACGACTTCTCGCCGGTGACGAACAAAGGCTTCGAGCAGCTGTTTGAGGTTGAGAATCTTGGGCTGGCCGTCGATCAAGGCCACTATATTGATGCCAAAGACCGTTTCCAGCTGTGTTTGGGCAAACAGATTGTTCAACAGCACGTCACCAGACTCGCCGCGTTTCAAATCGATGGCGATGCGCATGCCGTCTTTGTCGGACTCATCGCGCAGTTCCGAAATGCCTTCAATCTTCTTTTCTTTGACCAGCTCGGCGATCTTTTCGATCAACCGGGCTTTGTTGACCTGATAGGGTATTTCATTAACGATGATACTTTCGCGGCCCGACTTCTCGTTCACCACTATATCGGCTTTGGCCCGAATACGGATCCGACCGCGACCGGTGCGGTAGGCTTCGACTATGCCCAGACGACCATTAATATAGGCACCTGTCGGGAAATCTGGGCCCGGTATATGCTCCATCAAGCCATCGATGTCGATATCCGGATTATCAATCAAGGCCAACGCACCATTGACGACTTCGTTGAGGTTGTGCGGCGGAATATTGGTGGCCATACCGACGGCAATGCCGGATGAGCCATTGACTAACAAATTGGGGGTTCGAGTTGGCATCACGGCCGGAATCATTTCCGTGCCGTCGTAGTTCTCGACGAAATCGACGGTGTCCTTGTCTAGATCCGCCAGCAGGGCATGGGCCATTTTCTGCATACGAATTTCGGTATAACGCATAGCCGCCGGGGAGTCACCGTCGACCGAACCAAAGTTGCCTTGACCATCAACTAGGGTATAGCGCATCGAAAATGGCTGGGCCATACGAACGATGGTGTCGTATACCGCGGTATCACCATGGGGGTGGTACTTACCAATGACATCGCCGACAACACGGGCCGATTTCTTGTAGCCCTTGTTCCAATCGTTGCCCAACACACTCATAGCAAACAAGACTCGACGGTGCACCGGCTTCAAGCCATCACGGACATCGGGTAAGGCACGGCCAACAATAACGCTCATGGCGTAATCGAGATAAGACTGCTTTAGCTCTTCTTCGATGTTGACATTAAGTATCTCTTTGGCTATTTCACCCATGCTGGCTCACTGTCCTTTTTAAATGGCTAAACCGCGTTTCGGCCTGCCTTTATCTTGGTGACTAGGTTGACTGTTTGAAAGGCCGAAATCATACCACAAATCAATAAGATAGACAGGATTGGCGCAGGCATTTCCGTTTCGAACTGGCGAACCGGGACGCTTTTGTCTAGCATAGCGGTTTTGACCCAATAGACAGGATTACCAAGATGCAAAAAATCGATACATTAATCAGCGCACGCTGGGTGATTCCAGTAAACCAACGTCGTGACGTCCTAGACCATCACAGCGTTGCGATTGCCAATGGCGCGATCATCGCCATTTTACCGACATCCGAAGCCGTGGCGCAATACGCCCCGAATGAACATGTCGAGTTGGCCGATCAAGCACTGATTCCGGGGTTTGTGAACACTCATGGACACGCGGCGATGGCCCTGTTCCGGGGCATGGCCGACGACTTGGAACTGATGACCTGGCTAACCGGCCACATTTGGCCGGCGGAGGGTAAGTGGGTCAGTTATGATTTCGTCGCCGATGGCACCCTGCTGGCCGCGGCGGAGATGATTCGCTCCGGCACCACGACCTTTTCCGATAATTACTTCTTCCCGGATGCGTCTGCCAACAGCGTCATCAAGGCCGGAATGCGCGCCCAGCTGTGCTTCCCCATTATCGATTTCCCGACTGCCTGGGCACCGACACCGGATCAACATATCGATCAGGGCTTAAAGGTGATGGAACAGTATCAAAATCACAGCCATATCAAGGTTAATTTTGGCCCTCATGCCCCCTATTCGGTATCCGATGAGCCCTTACTGCGCATCAAGGCCTTGGCTGAACAACATCAGGTCGGTATCCAGATGCACGTCCATGAAACTCAAGGGGAAGTGGACGATGAAGTGGCCAAGCGCGGTAGCCGACCAATTCGTCGACTCAAGGAGTTGGGACTCTTAGGACCAAACTTTCAAGCCGTGCATATGACCGCATTGAGCCCTGAAGACATTGACGACATAGCCGAAACCGGTGCCCATGTGATGCACTGCCCGGAATCCAACCTGAAATTGGCGAGCGGTTTTTGCCCGGTTGACACGCTGCAGAAGCGCGGCATCAATGTCAGCTTGGGCACCGACGGTGCGGCCAGCAACAATGACCTAGACATGCTCGGCGAAATGCGCACCGCGGCCATGCTCGCCAAGGCTGTTGCCCAGAGCGCGGTAGCCTTACCGGCACATGAAGCATTGGCGATGGCGACCATCAATGGTGCCCGTGCACTGGGATGGGATACCCAAATTGGCAGTTTGGAAGTGGGCAAACGCGCAGACATCACCGCTATATCCTTAGCCGACCTGGAATCGCAACCGATCTTCGATCCGGTCTCCCATATTGTCTATACCAGCAGTCGTAATCAGGTGACCTATGTTTGGGTCGATGGCAAGACCTTGCTGAATAACCGTGAACTGACCACACTCGATAAGGACGTGATCATTAAAAACGCCCAGCAGTGGCGCGACAAAATCCAGGCCGACTAGGCCTGCCCACTCGGTCGGACCCCTTGGTCCGACTTGCCCTTCTTGGTTGATTCTACATCCCTACTGGCTCACGCCCAAACCTAACACAGCACAATCCGATCGGCCCTTGTAGCCAGAGTCGACGACCTACCTTAGGGTCCAAAAAACGCCCCCATTCGTACTCAATGACAAATTACTGTGAACTTACCGCCTTTGTCGCCATAATGTGCGCCAAAGTTTTCCCCTTCCCCCTCTCAAGGAGTTATCGGTGCCGATCAACGTTGACCCAGCAGAACTCGCCAAATTTGAAGCCCTTGCCAGCCGTTGGTGGGATCCGGAGTCCGAATTCAAGCCGCTGCATGCGCTTAATCCGGTGCGCATGAATTACCTCGATGGGTACGTCAATGTGGCCGGCCTTAAGGTCGTCGATGTCGGTTGCGGAGGGGGGATTCTGACCGAAACGCTGGCTAAGCGCGGGGGTATCGTCACAGGTATCGACATGACCGATGCGCCGTTGAAGGTCGCGCAGCTGCATGCGCTGGATCAAGGCATAGAACAGCTAACCTATAGGCAGATAACCGCTGAACAATTGGCCACCGAAGAACCGGGCCAATACGATGTTGTCACCTGTATGGAAATGCTCGAACATGTCCCTGACCCCGCCTCGGTGATAGCCGCGGTTCACGCGCTACTCAAACCCGGTGGCTGGGCCTTTTTCTCGACCATCAACCGCAACCCAAAATCGTGGTTATTTGCTGTGGTTGGCGCTGAATATGTCTTGAAACTACTGCCCAAGGGCACCCATGAATTCAAGAAGTTTATTCGTCCGGGCGAACTGTCCAAATGGGCCCGACAAGCTGGGTTAAAAACCATCGATTTTCGTGGCCTGCGCTACAACCCACTGAACAACAGCTTTAAATTAACCGACGATGTCTCGGTTAACTATCTGATGGCCTCACGTAAACCTGAATAGGCGTTACCATGCACATACCGACACTGGCAGAGCTTCAGTCCCTGCCCCTAACCGACGCCCTGAAGGGTAAGGTGATTCTCATTACCGGTGCCGGTGACGGCTTGGGTAAGGCCGCGGCACTCGATTTTTCGGCTCAGGGTGCCGATGTGATTCTGCTCGGTCGCAATCAAGCGAAGCTCGAAGCGACCTATGATGAAATCGAAGCTCTCAACCAAAGCCGACCGATCATCTTTCCCTACGATCTGAACACCCTGATTCCCGATGTTGCGCGTGAAATGGCCTTTGCGATTGAGCAGGAATTCGGTCGACTTGATGGTCTGCTATTAAACGCCGCCGCTCTCGGCAGCAAAATGTCGATTGCTCAATATCCGGAACAGCAATGGCTGGATGTGATCAATACCAACCTCAATAGCAGTTTTTATCTCACCAAGGCAATGTTGCCACTCCTCGAGGCGTCTAGCGCAGGTCGGTTGGTCTTCACCACCTCCAGCGTTGGGCGCCAGGGTCGAGCCTACTGGGGCGCCTATGGCGTGTCTAAATTTGCCACCGAGGGGCTGATGCAGACTCTGGCCGCCGAACTGGGCGCGACCAGCGCAATACGGACCTTTGCCATCAATCCGGGTGCAACCCGAACGGCAATGCGCGCCAGCGCTTATCCGGGCGAAGATCCCGAGTCGGTGCCGACTGCGGCAGCTCATATGCCACTCTATCGATTTTTGATGTCAGACGCCGCCAGTGCCTACAACGGCCAATCAATCAATGCCCATACCTATCTGGCTGACTAAGCAGTGCGTCGCTTGCAGATCCACACTCGGGTCGGGGCGACAAACGGCGAAGGTGGTGATAAAAGCGGCAATAGCTCTCCGCCCCGCCACCAAGAACAGCGCTTAAATATATCTAAACCCTTGTTTTAATTGAATTTAATATTAATGGCACAAAAATAGCTAAGTACCCTTAAGTTCAATTAATGGTACGGTGCGATGACAGCAGGCAATTTTTCAGTACTCAATTTTAACAAGAGCGCTCAAGTGCGCACCGATGCATTGACCGCCGTGGCTGCAAGCTCAATGGTGTCGCTTACGCCGGACCAAATGAAAGATTTTCGCCTTAAATTGCTCAGACATCTGCAAAAAACCATGGAATTGGATCAGGTTATTGAGATTTTTCACCATCACCTGCAGCACCTGTTTCCGGTGTCGGGCATTGAATATACCCATGGCGATAAGTTAATCAATATCCGCTCCGGCGAGATTGCCAAGCATCGCGCCAATTACCTATTATTGATGCGCGCTGTCAACTATGGTGAAATCACCTTTAGTCGCAACAAACGCTTCACTGAAAAAGAATTGGCGTGTATCGAATCCATCATGGATCTGATTATATTTCCGGTGCACAACGCCTTAAAATATAGCGATGCCCTGCACGCGATGCCGATCGATACGACCACCAGCACCAGCAATCGTGTCGCAGTTGCCCTGACCCATCGACGCAAGATGGCACGCGCCCGCGCTCACGAGGAGCAATTTGTCAGCGTCGTCATGGTCGACGTGGATTACTGCGAAGGCTAGACCCAACCCCTAGCCCAGTGGCGATCGCTAGCGCCCCAAGCTGGTGCGGTGGTTTCGTCGCTCGACCGCCGAGCGCACTGAGATATCACCTCGTCCCCACCCTATCGCCCTAAATGGGCATGATTTTTAGGTACAATAATTGCTCTAGTACCTATTAACTCCCTGCTATACACGCCGTATGAACATTCTATTGATCGATCAAATTGCTAACCGGGCTAAGCCTCTAGAGGCCGCGTTAACAGCGCTTGGACACCAGGTTGTCGTCCGGCCATCGGGCAAGTATACCATTTACCATATGGTGGAAACCTTCCAACCCGACGTGGTCATAGTCGAGGCCGACTCGCCCGACCGCGACACGCTGGAAGATGTCTCCGCAACATCCGATCGTTACCCGCGACCGATTATTTTTTTCGCCACCGATGAAGACGACCAAGTTATCCGCCAATCAATTCAGGCCGGGGTCAGCGCCTATATTGTCGATGGTCTGCAGCCGAGCCGCGTTAAGACCCTGCTCAATGTAGCCATAAGTCGCTTCGAGGAACACCAGCGACTCAAAGGCGAGCTGCGCAAGACTCGCAACGAACTCTCGGATCGAAAAATCATCGACAGGGCCAAAGGCCTGCTGATGAAGCACAAACAATGCGATGAAGACGCCGCCTTCAGTGCGATGCGTAAAATGGCGATGAACAAAAACGTCAGACTGGCCGAAATAGCCCAAGACGTTATCGATTTATTTAGCTGAACACTGCCGATATGGAACCTATGAACCCTATGCTTATATCCCCCACCACCAACCCAGATGCCGTCCATATAGGCTATGTGCCGCTACTTGACTGCGCGCCGTTAATTATCGCGCAAGAGGCCGGCTTCTTTGCCGCCGAAGGTCTTCAGGTCAGCCTGGAGCGCGAATCCAATTGGGCTAGCATTCGCGATAAATTATCGTTTGGCATCCTCGATGCCGCTCATATATTGGCGCCGATGGTCTTGGCCAGTCAGCTGACAGCGACCAATAACGACAGGACAAAAACCTTTAAGACCGCATTGGCGATGGGCTATAACGGCAATGCCATTACCCTATCGAGCCAGATCTACAATCGACTGACGCCTTCCGATGGCGGGTTTCGAGCCATTGCGGCGGCGCTAAAGACCCACCTCAGCCTAACCACTGGGACGTTGAGGGTGGGCACTGTACATCCGCATTCGATGCACACCTATCTGCTCCATCTGTATCTAGATAGTGCCGGCATCGATACTGCTCGGGTAACCATTAAGGTGATTCCGCCGGTCAATATGGTTAAGGCTATGCTGGAGGGCGAGGTAGACCTGTATTGTGTGGGTGAACCCTGGAATACGGCCGCCCAAATCGCCCAGGCCGGGGAGATCATTTGCTACGGCAGCGAGCTATGGGCGCACGCGCCAGAGAAGGTGTTAGGCGTTAACCGGGGTTTCGCTGAAAAACGCCCTGAGGTGCATGAGAAGTTGTTGGCGGCCATCATTCGGGCCTGTCAATGGCTGGAATGCGCCGATCATATTGCCCAGTCTGCACTCTGGATGGCCGGACCAACATATCTCAATTGCTCTTCGGATTTGCTTATCCAGGCGATGCTGAGTCAATGGCACACCCAAAGTAGCACGCATCAACGTAAGGTGTTTTACAGCAATCAGGCCAATGCCCCCTGGCCGGCCCATGCCCGATGGATATTAGAGGCCATGCAGGCCTATAACCAGGTTGACACTACCGAGCTAATCACCTCGCTCCAGGGCCTGTACGATTGGGATACCTACCAACGGGTCATGACCCGCTTAGACTTGCCGGTACCGGAGCGGGAACGCTTTCCAGGCCTGCTGCCCACCATCCTGTGACCCACTTCCGGCTAAGGTAAGGGATCTAAGCATTACTGAGCCAGAGCGATCCATAGGGGGGCAGTGACAGCGTGGCTTGATGGTCGGGAATGGCCTGCCCGGTCAGCAGATCAATCCAGGTGACGCTATCGATCAGATTGATATCGATTAGGGATAACTCGACGGTCTGGTCGCTAACATTGTTTAGGCAGAAAATGCTCTGTCGGCGATCGATACTTTGGCGCCAAATACCGAAGATATGCGGCCCCAATTGCAAGGTAAACTGAGTGGCATTGGGGTGAAAGGCCCGCTGTTGCCTGCGGATCGCTAAGATGGCAATCAAGCGGTTATATACCTGTGCGTGAGTCGACTGCGCATCGCCTAACTGCGCCTCCAATTCGCCGAGATCCCAGCGATGTCGATTGATATGCCGATTGTGCTGGGTATTTTCAAAGCGGGCATAATCGTTACGGGTACCCAACATACTGTGAATATAGATACCCGGTATACCTTCCAGCGCCAGCATGATCACGTGAGCCGCGATAAAGCGTTGCACGCCCCACTTATCGGGCCCGGCATGAGTGCCCTGCAAGGCATCGAACAACGCTATGTTGATCTCATAAGGCCGAGTTGAGCCATCATCCAGGGTGCGCATCGACACTCGGCCACCAAAACCCATCATGGTATTAATCAACCCGTTCAACTCCTTCTCGCTCAACAAGCCTTCGACAGGTCGGAGGCCGATGCCATCGTGCGAGGCCACGAAATTGAAGTAAGCGGTGCCATCTTGGCACGGCGGCATGGTCATCAGCCAACGTTTCAGATGGGTTGAATCGCCGCTGACAAGGGTGTTCACCAATAGGGGTGGCAAGGAGAAGTTATAGATACAGTGGGCTTCATTGGCATTGCCAAAGTAGGTTAGATTTTCCTGATTGGGGATGTTGGTTTCGGTAATGATCACCGCATCGTGACAGGCATGCTCGACCAGCGTGCGTAATAGGCGGATGATCTCATGCGTTTGACGCAAATTAATACAGGCGGTACCGGTCTCTTTCCATAAAAACGCGACCGCATCGAGGCGAAAAATGCGCACGCCCTGATCAAGATAGAGGCGCACGATCTTAACAAATTCAATCAGCACGTCGGGATTGGTAAAGTCCAGATCGACCTGATCAGGACTGAAGGTGCACCAGACGTGTTGCACACCCTGGACTGTCTGGGTTTCGCGCAGCAGCGGCGTTGTTCGGGGACGGACTACCTTGGTTAGATCGGTACTGGGCAGTTCGGTTCTAAAGTAGTCACGCCCGGGTGATTCGCCCTTAATGAATTGATCGAACCAGACACTGCGACTGGAGCAATGGTTAATAACCAGATCGGACATGAGCCTAAAATCAGCCGACAACCGTCGAATATCATGCCAATCGCCGAGCGCCTCATTGACCACCGAGTAATTAATAACGGAAAACCCATCGTCCGAACTGTACGGGTAAAAGGGTAAAATATGGATCGCGTTGAACGCCGCCTTTAGTGGTCCACTGACAAAGGAGTGCAGGGTTTTTAGCGGGGCCTCAGTAACGCTGTAGCCGTTCTTGCGCTCGATGCTATCACCATAGCTAATCAACACGGCGTCGCTTTCATCCCAATGGTTGGTAAAGGGTTTTGGCTCCTGCGTTACATCGTCCAGATTCATCCGGTCGATCAATTCATCCGCCAACTGGTCCGTTGACCGATTAAGGCTGATACCTGAATAGATCACATCGAGCTGATGTTTAAGATTCGCGGTCAATTTTTGCACTAGGTCACTCATCGGTAAAGTCCCTCTATTGGTCTGCCACAAATTCGGCCCGGTCTGCTTCCACTGCAGCGATCAAGCGATCATAGACATCGGGCATGGCGCTCACCACTCGGTTCCAACTGGGAATAAAGGGCCGTTCCATCGGCACTTCGAGAAATTGTTGGCCCGCCGTTATAATGTTTTGAGCAAACATTTCAACGGCTTTTTCCTCCTGGTGTATATCCAGTTTTAAGCCATTCATGATCGCGTCGTTGTTATAGGTCTCGACAAAATCGAGAGCAATTCGATAGTAGGTAGCCTTCACCGAACGAAAGGTTTCCGGACTGAATACGGTGCCATTGGTGGCCAATTTTCGAAACAGCGCCTTAGCGATATCGATGGACATTTTCGACAAACCATTGTCTTCATCGGTCAGGCTCAGGTCCTGATGCTTATGGTCGTAAATATCGGCGATATCGACCTGACAGAGGCGATTATTGGAGTAGTTGCGATACATTTCCGATAACACGCCAATTTCCAAGCCCCAGTCGCTGGGGATCCGTATGTCGGTTAGTACATCTTTGCGGAAGGAAAATTCACCTGCCAAGGGGTAACGAAAGCTATCCATGAAATCGAGGTATTCGATCGGACCCAAGACCCGCTTCAGGGCGCGTAGTAGGGGCGTAACCAACAGCCGGGATACGCGACCATTAATTTTTCCCGCGGCCACACGAGCATAATAGCCCTTACAAAATTCATAGTTGAATTGCGGGTGTGCGACGGGATAGAGCAGCCGAGACAAGAGGCTGCGGTCATAGGTCAGAATGTCGCAATCGTGCAATGCAATGGACTCCGACTTTCCGGTTGCCAACATATAGCCCATGCAATACCAAACGTTGCGGCCCTTACCCATCTCTCTGGGCGCAACCGATAGGGCTTGCAACTCCTTATCCAACGCCATCAAGCGCGGCCCGTCATGCCACAAGACACGATGATGTTGGGGCAGCTGGGCGAAGAATTGTTCAGTGTGAAAATATTCATCACGATCGGCTCGATCTAAACCAATCACAATCTCCGAGAGGTAGGGCACCTCCTTCAAATGCTTAATGATATTAGGTAGCGCCTCACCTTCCAGCTCGGAAAATAATGACGGTAGGATAAGCCCCATGGGTCGAAAGTGGGAGAAGTGTAGCAGATCGTATTCCAGATCTTCGGTAGCTCGATCGGCCAGATTATGCAGCGTCGTAACAATGCCATTTTGATGAAAATCACCCATAGGGAGCCTCTTAATTCAAGTTAGGTTTAGAGTGTCTATCAATCTGTTTGCAGCAAATACCAGATCGCTTCATTCCAGCCAGCCGGACCCGTTTGCTCGGTTCGATAAACCGACTCACGCGCCAATTGGGGGAACTGGTGACTGGCGGAGCGAACTTGCACTGCCAGATCGGCTATTTCCAACATGGCACTGTCGTTGGCCCCATCGCCCAATGCAATGCTCTGCAAGGCTGTCGCCGGATCTCGCTGCTGCAAAAATGCTTGCAGCCAGAGCACAGCGTTACCCTTGTTGGTGTCCTTGAGAAAGTGGATAAAGCGACCCCCTCGCACCACGCTAATCGCTAGAGCTAGGCAATGTTGGGACAGCTCATTCAGCTGCGCTTGATCGCCCAGCCACAAGCAGGGGTCACTATATTCGCGTTGCTGGGCCCGTTGTGCCGAGGGTCGGTCCAGCCCGGTAAACTGCATCAGACGATCAATACTGAGCTGACTCATGGGCCACAAGCAGCCAGGAAATAGTCGATCCATGGCTTCCAAAATGGGTTGCCAATATGACAGCTGAGGTGCCAAGATCTTCACACAGTAGTCCCCGAGCCTAGGCAGGGTTGCTTGTTCAGCGGCCGATAGATCAAGCACCGGCAGAAACACCGCGGCGCCGTTTTCGACAATAAAGGGGGCATGCAAATCCAGCGCTGTACGTAAAGGCACAATTTCAGCCCGGGTTTTGCTCGAGACCGGTATTACCGGTATATGACGTTGCGCCAGCAACTGCAGAGCGGGTCTTGCGGCGGCAAAACTGTAGCTGTCGTGGTCCAGTAGCGTGCCGTCTAGATCACTAAAGACTAAATAGCTCATAGATCCAAGCCCCGGCCAAGATCGAACCCTAACAGCCCACGCTGATCGTTCAGCTCGATTAAATCATGAGCCTGATTGGGCAACGCACGCAAACAGGACTCGGTGATTCGTTGATAATACTCGATAAAATTTTCCACTTGAGCCCGACTCATAAGCGCGGCCGTGTCTCCGCCGTTGCGATCAAGTTGCTCCGCCAGCCGCTCTTCCTGCTCGATGCGCCACTGTTTCACGCTGTGAAAACCGGGTGCTTTAAGCATTACCAAGCGATCCAGCAGGGCGAATAGCGGTTGATATTCCTCGCTCAGCTGGCGGTTAACATAGAGACGCCAAGCCATGTCGACATCCGCCGTCGCCTCTAAGTGATTCAACGGCCGCGTCAACTCTGACAACGTCTGAGGTTGCGCCCCCACGCACCAACCTTCGAATAGGATGATTTGTACCGGATCTTTGACGGTGCTCCATTGATCTGGAGGGGTGCGATCATCACTCCCCTTGGCAAAGCTGGGGATGGCGACCGGGAGATCATTCATGATCAGCTGCGTCAGCGTTTGCTGTATTAGGCTAGTATCATGGGTGCCGGGCACGCCACGGGTAAGCAAGAGCGGATGGATGGCTTGGCTCAGGGCTTTACGCTGGCTCAGGGTCAAGTAAAAATCGTCGATCGACAATCCAATGGCATGGACGCCATGGTGCTGCTTCAAGAAGTAAACCAGAAAGTCGGTTAGGGTCGACTTGCCAGAGCCCTGGCAGCCATTAATGCCCACCAGCAGGGGCGCACGCGCGCCCCGGGACTGCTTGAATAGGCTCTCCGCGAGCGGCATAAAAACCTCTTGCGCCGTGGTTTCGAACGAGATCGGTAACCGCTGCCGGTGTGCAAAATCTCGAATTAGTTCTGTTATTCCCACCTTGATCGCCTTATAAATACCTATCGTTTTTTTTGCACAATGTATGCCAGCCTAAGAGCGAGCGTTCGCCACGATTCGGGGCAAAACAGGCAAAATACACGCTCACAATTGAGGCGTTACGCTAATTAAGCACCAATTTAGTGCACTGCTTCGATAGGGTCACACATTGCCGGGTCTCGCTAGATGCAACGGCAAGTAGATATAGGGCGACACTAGCCATAACATCCAAACGAGTTTTGGCTGCGATTTTGATTGCTGGGACAGCAGAGGGGTGGTGTGCAAGGGCGATGATAAGGTAATTGCATTAGGCGGGGCGTTGCGCCCCGCTGACTCTGTTTAGGGCTGTAACCAGAACTCGAACTTACCCGGCTCAGTGGCGGGCGACGATCCAACATCCACACTCCATTGCGCCATAAGATAGCCTTTCAGAGCCGAGCGACAGGTCATCGTTAATACCCCGTCGCGCAGACCGAACTCTTGGGCGATGGCATCGGGAAACGGCAAAGCCGGATGCGGTTTGAGCCGAATCTCGGTGATTTGGTTCCACTGTGTGTCGGACTCCATCAACTCGGCAACCTCAGGTTGATCACTTTCGCCGCCAGTGCTTACCACCCGGTTGATGACAAAATCATCAAATTGCTGATTCAACCGATCGTAGGCTCGAACCAACCAGCGGGTACCAGAGTTGATTAGCGCATGCGGCACTATGACCAGTTCCTTACGGCCCTTCATCTCACCATAATATTCAATCGATAAAGACTGGCCTTTATGGATCGCACGCGTTAGGGCGGCCAAGATGTGAATCGAGGGCAAAGGCGACTGGCTGGGCGCTTCGGTGGCGATTTCAGGGTACTTAGGACCGGCGTAGTCATCCCCGAAGCCATGAGTCAATGCAGTCAGCACTTGCGTCGCCGTGTAAGCATATAGCGGTGTAAAGGACTCCTGTGGAATATAGGACTTGATGCCATAGTCATACACCACGTTTTCTGGGGCCAGTTTTTTATAGAGGGCTATATCACGTGACGCTGACGACTCTTTGAGCCCGAAACGTTTTTGCAAGTCGCTCCGGTTAGCGTGACCTAAAAAATAGAGCCGAAACTCCAGATAGAACAAACGCTCTTGCTGAGGCTGGCTTTGTTCGGTAAGTATTGGTTTAGTCGAATCATTCATCCTGTAGATCTCTGAACCTATTTAATCTTCATGAAGCAACGGTAAAGTTGCAGTACAGGAATGCCCTTCGACTGTATTAAATACAGGTCAACATCCCCCTTTGACTCTTTTTGAATCCTATTTGCTAACCAAAATACTATTGGGTTACCAAAAACTGCAAAATCCTATGCTCTATTAAAGGGTTTCAGCAGCAGAAAAACAAGGTGTCTGTGCATTAAAATTTAACAAAACCGAAAGACAGGTTATTAAAATTCAGAACTTACTTTTCAAAATGAATAACATTCCAACCGCTGAGTTCGTCTGCCGTGAAAGACAATAAAAATCGATCAGTGTACGCCTTCCCCGGATATTTTTGATTTAAGGTACTAATATTCATCGAACCAAAGCTGACCCGATACAGCTTGTCCCGGTTGGCCGCACCCAGACCTAAGTAACTTTTATCGGTCGCGTAATGAACGTCACGGTAGCGTTGCGAGCTTTCGTAATCTGCTAACCATTTGGCCATACGGGTTTGATAAGCACTCAGGCCATAGGACGTATCGACGACGATTAAGACATTGCGCGGATTGGCCGAGTAATAAAGATGAGCGCCCAACAACCCGCCAACTTGCATAGCAAGCGCCAAACCCAGCGCGATTAACTTACCCACTGGGTCACCCGCTTACATCTGCGCATTGAGAAGATTTCCAATCTGGTAGGCCGCAGATCCGGTCGAGGATTCGGTGTAGGAAGCTTCCACCAGACTGGAGACAGCTTTCAGATCACTGGACTCAAAGCCATAGGCAATGCTGTGGATGGGAATTTGCAGCATTTGAATGACCTTATCGACCTTGCTCAGGGCGAGACCGTTACGCGTCTCGCCATCGGACAGCACAAAGATGGTTAACTTGTGGTCGGGATGGGTTTTGGCAAACTCGAGCAGGTCATACGCGGCGACCAGGATGGCATCATTGGTTGCCGTGCCACCGCCGGCACTCATCCTTTCGACGGAGCCGAGGAACTGTGATTTTTGCTGCAGACCAAACTCGCGTACCGGTAGATCCACATTGACAGTGTCGTTAAAGGTCACCAAACCAATGCTATTGCGCGACGAGATAAAGTTAGCCGCTTCGGTCATGGCCACGCGCAGCGCTCGGATGCGATCCCCATCCATAGAACCACTAACGTCGGCAACAAACATCGCGGCAATAGGCCGCCCGCCGGATTTTTTGTCTTTCCATAGTCTCTGTGCGTTGAGAATCACCGCTCCATCGTTGAGTTCATACGAGGACTGGTAACTTGGATTGGCTGCAAAGCCATAGCGTTTAGCGATGCCGGCATTGGCTTTAATAAACTGCGCAAACTGGGTTAGCACCAGGCGCTCATCGTCCGAGGCTTCGGCCGTCGCATAGAGTGGCGAGTCATGGCGCACACCAAAGGGCACGAACTCATATCCGCCCAGGCCATTGGCATTGATAAAGGTCTGATACTCCATCACGAAGGCATCGAGGACGCCGCTGTTGACCGTTGCCTCGCGCATTTGCAGGGTGTTCTGCGCGACGAAGGGCACGCCGCGCTGGAACGCTTCAAAGGCACTGGCCACATCGGGGTCGAGCATTTGGCGCTCTTCACCCTGCGCAAAGGCGTGAAGCACCGTGAGCAGAAAATTCAATCCGGTCGAGGATTGGTAAGGATTGGTATAACCCATGGCAAATTCACCGCTAGTCACCGCGGTCAAGAGTTTCTGTAAATTCAGCTGACCGTTGTCGCTAATTTGATCGACCTTCTGCTTTTGAACTACCACTCCAGCAACATTGGGCGCCGTGGCCTTGTCGATCAGCGTTAAGTCCACGCCCTGGGAGGCTAGCATCTGCCCCCACAACAGGTTCGACGGCGAGTAGGCATCCGGAACGTGTTGATTGGCCAATAAGAATGAAGCAGCCGCGCCGCTAGCAATTTTTCGGATAGCGATCTGGCCAATCTTACCGTTGGGCAGACGATTACGTTGACTGTTATATTGATTAGCCAAATCGACATAAATACCATCAACACCACTGCCGCCCTTCTCCGAACTGGTGAAGATCTCTACCGCCTCAACCTGCGAACTGTCGCGTGCGTCTACGGACCGAGCGTACTCATTAATATCCGGCAAGAGCTCCAGGAGATTGCTCGCGCTCAATTGAATATTGGCACGATATTGATTTTCAATCCGACTCGGCTGGATGGTATTCTCGATGATATCGGTCAACCTTTTCTCGGCTGCAACGAAATCTTTAACATTATTGGAGTCGAAACAGGCGGTTAGCAAACTCACCGCCACAGTTAAGCCAATCAGTCTTTGCATTGAGTGCCCTTCCCTTTAGTCCTTGCTGAAAGCTTGAGCGCGTGCGCCCAGCTCGCGTAAACGATTTAACGATTCTTTGAGTTCAAAAGAATCAATATCTTTAATATTGGCGACCTCAACCGTGGTCACGTTGAGCGCGGTGAGTAATTCTCGATTTTGCTCAACGAGCACACTAATCCGGGCTTCTTGTTGAATCAGCAGAGCGCGTCGCTGCTGCAGTGCGGCATTTTCCGACATCTCGGAATGCACTTCGTCACCCTTGGTGGTTCGCACGCTGCGAGCCGCCGCGACTATATCGTTGAGATTGGTGATCACAAGTTTGAATACGCGTCCGGTTTCCTGGCTGTAGCTCGCCATAGTGATGGTGGTATCACCCAGCTTCTGCTCAATGACCTGTCGATAGTCCGCCAGCATACCCATCAATCGACTGGCCTGTTTGGCCGATTCCGGTTGATCCAATTCGGCTAACTGATTGGCGATGGACTCGACTTCGGCATAGAGGCGCTGTTCTTTGGCAATTTCGTGCCCGATAAGGGCTGCATGGGCGTCCCGCTTGGCATAGCCCGCCAACAGGTAGAAGCCAACAGCGATCGCCACCGACAACACCGCTAAGGCACTGTAGAGGGCCAGAGCCAATAGCTGGGGCGCAAACCAGAACCAAAAGACACCAATACAGAGCACTGCGGCGGATGACGACACCCCTAAAACTCGTCCCATACTTTCCTCATTCGTCATTATGTCGACTACATTGCTCCCGATTGTACGCAATTTAAAGCCAAATTCGGTGGAAAATTACCCTTCCCTTATCTTTTGTGACTTCCTTCCAAAGGGATTTACTGTTCAATGGTGGCCGAATCGCGTCATAATCCGTGCAGAGCCATACCATTCAGTAAAGGATACAAGCCATGACCAGCCAAACGACCATTGCCCAAGTCGCGACCATGTCCGCCGAAGAAATTGCCACCTCGTTAGGCACGAAAGCCCCCAGCACCATTGCTGACGACATCCCAGATGACGTTAAGCAGCGTGCCAAAGGGCTGCTGGAGCGGATTCAACAGGTCGGCGATCGAGACATCAGTGCGCGTAATGACCTCACCAGCGAGGCTAAAAGCTTCGGTCAAGAAGTTCGTCGCCAAATCGCCCACCAAAGCGATCTGCTCAATGCGCCCATCAAGGACATTATGGGTAACTCGGGCGAATCGAGTGATCTCAGCCAGGACTTGCTCGCCCTGCGCACGAGGGTAGAAGAAGTAAATCCGAATAAGTTCGATTTCTCCGAAGGCACTCTGCGTCGACTGCTCAGCAAATTGCCTGGCATCGGCACCAAGCTTGAGGCCTGGTGGTCCCAATACCAGAGCGTTTCAACGGTTATCAACGATATATTGGCCAATCTGGAAAAGGGCAAAAATGTCCTGACCAAGGACAATATGACGCTCAAGATCGATCGCGACAAGCTGATGGAGTTTACCTGGCAACTGCAGGATCAATTGCAGATCGCCATGTTACTCGACAGTGAGCTGGCACAATGGTCGGCGGATCTAGAAGCCGCACAGAAAAAATATATCGAAGAGGACATTCTCTATTACCTGCGCCAAGAAGTTCAGGATATGCAGTTGTCTTTGGGCGCGGCCAACCAGGCCATTTTGGTGTCCGATATCATTCGCCGGGCTAATGAGGAGTTAATCCGCTCAACCGATCGGACCCTGAACGTCTCGGCTCGTGCCTTGCAAACCGCGGCGGCCCTGCAGGTCGCGCTGTCACACCAAGAAAAACAGATGAAGGCGGTCAAGGCGACGCAAGAAATGACGGTTGAGCTCCTGAAATCAACAGCCGAAAAGGCCAAGGTCCAGGGCATTCAAATTGTTAAGGAAGCCAATGATGTCAGCGGTATGATCGAAGGACTGCAGCAGGCCTTCAGTGACACCATTGAGGCCATGAATCTGCTCGACGCCTATAAGCAGGAAGCCCTGCCAGCCATGCAGAGTAACGTCAACCTATTGGATGACCTCAACAAGCAGATGAAAGAACAGGTCGAGCGCAACACCAAGTAGCGGCCCATTTCCGAAACGCCCTGCCGGCCCATGCCGGTAGCGGCTATACCATGGGACACCCCATGTCGTCCAATACTGGCTTACCGGGCCAAAAATCGGCGTTGAGGCGCAATCGGGTCTGCACCCGTTGGCCTGTCTTGCGAATCAGCAACTCGCCAACCACCTGATAACCACTTTTCCGCACCCCACGAAATGACCGAGTATTTTCGCTCGCGACAAATCCAAACAACTGCCTAATGCCATCGGGTCGTAACAGCTCTAATAATTTGACATGACGTAGGCCTTGAAAACCGAAGCCTCGGTAGGCTGGTAAGGTCAGGGCTTTGTAGTTATAGATGGCATCGTCGGGCAAGTTCAAATAAAAACCATCGGCTATATAGGCCAATTTTTTTAACCATACCCAGGTATAGCCGGTGAGTTGATCGCCATCCCATTGCACTAAGCAGCGGGCAATACCCATCCGTACTCGATCGACATCGAGTTGGGCAATTTCATAATCTGGTTTTTTTTTCATCGCCATCAGTTCATCCACCGAAGCAAAATGAAAATCGTAAAATCGTTCGTCAGCGGAAGACCGCTGGACATAGGTCGGTTTGGTGAGCGCAAGGAGCACGAGTCGATTGGCACCATGATGCCACAATCCGAGCCACCCGATGCGCAGAAATTCTCTGAAGCCGTACTCTCTATAAATCTTAAAAAGATAGTTGAGCTTAGTCACTAGTGTCATCCTTGGCAGTCCTTTGGTTTTGTAGATCACAGAGTAGCTTGGCAATAGGGTACGGATCTCGGTTGGGTATGTCATGACCCGCCGCATCGATCGCAGTTACCAACTGGGCAGATGGCACCAGGCCGACTATGCGTTCGCCATATTGAAACGGCACGCGCCGGTCGGTTTGCGACCAGACCACCCATGTTGGCTGATGAATTCGTGCCAGCGCGGCAAGCCATTGCGCGTTATAGGAACGCGTCACCGTTAGGGCCTGCAGCAGGCGGCTGTTGCCAAAGAAGTAGTTAAAGACTGCGCTCTGCGCCGTATAACGGGCGAGTTTATGGGCAAAAATATTTTGATACAATAATTTTTCGAAACCCTTTATCGACATCGAGCCGGGGTAACCAGACGGCGCTATCAAAATTAAGGCGCCCACTCGGTTAGGGTAGTGAGCCGCAGCCCAAGCGGCCAAGCTCGCGCCCATCGAGGTGCCGACTAATGTAACTCTGTCGAGGTCTAGGGCGTCGACAAATTGCATCAGGTCGCGGCTTTGTCGCGCCAGGGAATAATCTTCGCTCTGCCAAAATGACTGACCAAAGCCCGGCAAGTCTAGGCGAACCGACGGGCCGCACTCCCTGATGAGCGGCCATAGGGCCGACCAACTATTGAGTGAACCATTAAAACCATGCAGCAGGACAACCGCATCAACGCGCTCGGATATATTTTGAGTTTGAAAACGAATGACGCCTTTTTGAGTCGTTAGAAACTGTTGACCGGCCACCTCATCGACCCGATAGGCTGAGGGCCCAACCCAACCCAGCATGAGCGCCCAAGTCAGATACATCGTCAAAGTGAGCAGGCATATCCAGCAGGCACACAGAAAATATCTCGTCACACAGAATTCCTTTCTACGTTACCGTAAAATTTTTTCTTAAATCATTTTGATTAGCTAAAATTTATATTTTTTAAAATTTAAAAATATTTTTGCCTTTTAGCAAAAGCATAATTAGACTAATAGACACAAATTGTCTAGTAATTTTGTAAAGGAATATAAGAATGATAATAGGATTGGAAGCCATCTCTTTTCACACCACGCAACACTATATCGAGTTATCCGATCTGGCCGAGGCTCGGTCAATTGCGCCAGAGAAGTTCACCCGCGGTTTGGGTCAGCAGCAAATGTCTATTGCCTGCTTGCCCGAAGATACGGTGCACCTGGCCATTAATGCCGCCAAAAAAGCCCTCGAACGATTTAATATTGCACCCGAAGAGATCGGCATGTTGGTGGTGGGCACCGAAAGCGGTGTGGATCACAGCAAACCGGTAGCTGTTTATGTGCATCAGGCCTTGGGCTTACCCAGCAATTGCATCAGTTACGAAACCAAACACGCTTGTTTTGGCGCAATGGCGGCCATTTCCGCGGCGGGCGATTGGCTAATTTCCGGTCGAGCCAACAATCGGAAAGCACTAATAATTGCGGCCGATATTGCCAATTACGCGCTCCATTCTGCGGCTGAACCCACCCAAGGCGCGGGAGCTGTCGCTATGGTTATTTCCGATCATCCGACCCTGGTTCACTTTGATCGCAATGTCGCCGGTCATTTCACCCACAATGTCATGGATTTCTGGCGACCGCTCTATGCCAAGGAAGCCCTGACAGACGGTCACTACTCCATCGAATGCTATCTCGATGCTTTAACGCACACCTTGACAGACGCCAAACCCGAGCTACCTCGGCTGTCCGACTTACAGGCGTGCCTGTACCATGTACCCTTCGTCAAGATGGCCAGTAAGGCCCATCAGCGGCACTTCGAATACGATCAAGACCTAAAGCTTGAGAAAGCCTCAACCGATTGGCTAAACTTTGAGCAGTCCTATCAAACAAAAACCCTGCCCTGGCTCGATTACAACGCGCGCGTCGGTAATATCTATACCGGCTCACTGTTTTTGTCGTTAATGGCCCTGTTGGTCAACGGCAACCTAACCCCAGACCAACTGATCAGCCTTTTTTCCTATGGCAGTGGCAGCGCAGCGGCATTCAGTTTAATCCGTCCCATAGCCGGTTATGAACAATTCAAAAGCTGCATCGACCCAAGCTTGGAACTGGCTGGACGCACTCGACTGTCGATTAGTCAATACGAGGAGATCATGCAGCAACGCGATCAATCGATCACCGAAAATGACCGGATCGATCCAGCCGACTGGGGCCTCACCACACCCTATCTATACAACGGAAATCAGGCACACATACGGCAGTATTCCGACCTTCTCTAGTCAAAAAAATAATTATAGGCTGCTATATGACCTTCAATGGCGCACCGGTAAAAGAATTTAGCTATCTGGTTACGGCCAGAGATATACGACGCTTCGCTCAGGCGATTGGGGATACCAACCCGCTCTATCAGGTTGCCGATGATGACCTAGCGAAGGACGACGACCGAATGCTGGCCCCGGCACTTTTTTGTCAGGCGATGGCCTATCAGGACCTACCCATCGAAGCTTTACCAGCAGATCTCGCACCCGCTGAGCTGACCATCTCGGTACCGGGATTACGATCTGTTGGCGGCGCCAGTCACTATGAGTTTTATCAATACGTTCGGGCCGGCGATAAGATTCGTATCCGATCCTGCATTGAATCGGTCACCGAAAAACAAGGTCGCACCGGACTGCTGTTTCTGGTCAGTGTTACCACCTGTTTTACCAACCAACTCGGCGAACCCGTGGCCAAGGAGGTAGCGACCTATGTTAAACGATAATCCGATACCCGCCAACACCTTAGCCAATGACATGGCCAATGATCTTAGAGTCGGCGACCCTCTGCCTATCTTTGATTTCGAGGTCTCTGCGGCGCAGGTTTTCATGTACAGCGCCATTACCTGGAATCGCCATCAGATCCACTACAACCAAGCCCAAGCGCGTGCTGAAGGCCATGCCGACATAGTGGTCCAGCGGGGTCTATTGGGGAATCTCTTGGTCCGATATATCAATTCGTATTTCGACAATATCTATATTGAGACCCTTGCTTGGAAGGTGGTATCCAGTTTAACGCCTGGTCAGGTCATTCAGTGCACGGCGAGTGTTATCGATATCAGCGGCAGCGGTTGGCAGCAAGCACTGCGGCTCCACCTCAGCCTAAAGCACAAAGAACGCTTAATATGCGATGCCAGCGCGGCGATCCGCGGCCGTCATAGGGCAGATGTTTTGGTGCCCTATAATTGGGGCAGTGAAGGGGTCTGAAGCGCATGTTCAATTTACAACAACTGGCCACGATGGCTCAGTATGTCGGTCGGGCGCGTGATTTTTTACGCACCGACATCTACTACAATCTGATCCTCTATCCGCTGGTTAGCCGGAAACAACGCAAACTGCTGGCGGAATGTCGGCCGAATCAAAGCCATACTTACACTTCGTTCAATCGATCACCAGGTCAACTGGAGGCGTTGATCGGTCCGGTGCTAAACTTTATCACCCAAGGTGCACACAGCCCTGGCCAGACGCCATTGCAGATTAACGTAATGGCCGGTTCCATCGGAGCCGAAGCCTACACTCTGGCATCGACGTTGCTCAACCTGCGGCCCGATGTTGATTTCCATATCCACTGTTCGGATTTGCACGAGGAGACCGTTGCTCGTAGCATCGACGGCGTCTACAGCGCCGATGAGGTCTTGGCCGGCCAACTGCCCGAGCGCTTTTTTCGTAATACCTTTGAACGGGTCGACGGCTTCTATCGGGTTAAGTCGGCCATCCGGAAACGGGTCACCTTCTTTAAGGCGGACATCGTCACCGACCCCCTCGCTAAGTTGTATCCACCCGGAGATATTATATTTTTGCAGAATGTCCTGTTTCATCTCGATTGTGGCGCGGCTTATCGGGCTTTTAATAATGCACTGAGTACCTGCAAAACCCACTATGCGGTCTTTATCGATGGTATGTCCTTGGATATGCGCGTGGATTTAACCCATCGGCATCAACTGGTACCGCTCGATTATAAGATACGCGATATTCATCAGCATGCTCGGCGGCATGTGCCCGAAGATTGGTGGAACTACTACTTTGGCGCCGAGCCTTACTTGTTTTTCAAACCCGACCGACAACGGCGCTATAGCACCATTTTTTTAACGCCTTAAGTAAAACGGGTATGGCGCTCGCCGAAACGATCGACGCGCCAAACCCGCAAGCGTTATACTAGCCTTTAGTTTCTAGCAACCTTCTTTTGGCAGCAACGGTCCGCCTTAATTCAGCCATTGTCGATCCTGGATCAAGGTGCCACGCGGATGCACTGGGCGTAGACCCGTGCCCCTAAACCATTAGTATTGCCGGCATAAAAGTTTTTAAAACGGCCGTACCAACGGTTTCCGGATGGAATTGATGCACTAACCTGTAGGGGTTCATAGTCAGTGGCCCAAAAGCCACCACCACTGAGCGCAAAACCTGCCGGACAACTAACATAGTCGTATTTAGTTGCATAATGATAACTATAGGATGTGCCATAGCTCACGCAGATTCCCAACACAGAGACGCTACAGTATGTATGGGATGTCACGCTGTTATCCATATCGAGATAGTTGCCATAGACCGTATTCGCAATCACCGTGCCGACATCGTTTGAGACACTGCACATTAGATTGCCATTATCGAGTACGGTACTGACACTGGTTCCCGCTGGGCAGACGCCCACCACATCGTTTTGTTTTCGGGCGTCCAATTCCGCTATGTCTTCGGCCAATACTTCGATCAGAGCGCTATTGAGGGCAATATCGGTCAAGGCGGTTACCAGGCTTTCATCCATTTGCGCCATATCTGCTAGGATGGCATTTTTTTCGGCCTCCAGAACCTCGATTGCGGCGCTGTTATCGCCCATGGTATTGCTCATATCGATGATGGCCAAATTCACATCCGACAAGTCGGTTAACAACTCGTCTATCTCGAGGCCCTGATCAGCCATATTCTCGACGAGTTCCACAAGAGATCCTTGCATTTCACTGTCCTTGGCTTGCAAAGTCAGCATTTCGACGTTCAGGGCATCGATCTGCCCTTGCAGATCCAAACCCAGATCGTCGACTCGCTGCACCAGTGCTAAATGCTGTGTCTCTAAGGCATTGAGATCAGCCAATACGGCGATAATTTGGTTACGCAACTCGATGAAGGGCCGACCATTGGGGCTCGACCCGTTAGCCGCTAGAACCCCAGTGGACAATAAAATAAGTGACACTAGGCCCAGAATTAATTTTTTCATAAGACAAACTCCTTTTAGCAAAATGAATCGAAATGCTCATACAACAGCCTGTTGTGAGCACAGTAATTTTACCTCATTGAGCTGCCTCCGCCGCTAGGTTTAAGCGGGGAACTATCTATGTTTTTATGGTAATTGATTTGGATCAACGAGGGACAAGGCGACCACGGCAGGCACGATTTTATTGCCGCTCAATATGGCTCCCTGGATGGGCGATGGGCGATGAGGGATGGGGGATGGGGGATGGGGGATGGGGGATGAAAATTGTGTTTAGAGTGACACAACCATAACCCCTCAAAACGTCAAAGATTATGGTGTGTCGGAGCGATACTGCCTATTGCTTCTCTACTCGATACGAACGGGTGTTGTCTGTCAGAGTTATGGTGTATAAACCTGGTCCTTGAGTGAAGGAGATATCAGGCTGCTCATAGTTATTGGTATAACCATCCGGCTCTTGGTCGCCGTACCAACGGTAGTCGGCGTAAAACTTAAAGCGTGGCCAGCCGTCCGTATTACTTACAGTGACGTCGAATTGCCAAGTGTTGTCGGCCACTAAGTTCATGGGGGTTCTATTCCAATTATTGGAACTTCCGCGAAAATCGACAAAGCTAAAGACCTTGGCATAGGGCTCGTCTGCTTTGCTGTAATCGACGGAGTCGATTAATTGCTTGGTGCGGTCATCGTTCACGCGGTAACCGGCAGGCTGCACTCGATTGCCCACGCCACCTAGGCCATAGGTTTTCAGACTAAAGTCATCGCCGTCGACCCTGATGATGCTGAAACCAATTTCATAGCCCACACCGTTTTCGTTGTGCGGATAGAAGGCCAGTTGGTCCATCTCATCGCTGGTATTATTTCTCGGCCATTGTCCGGCTGGTGGTGCAATAAGATAGCCGACACCTTGATTGTTGCGACGGCCGTAACCGGTTTTGTTAAAATCGAGACTCCAGTGGGTCGCTTCTACCGGCTTAACCCGCTGATACTCATGGACATGGCCGGTTATCGACCAATCGAGCTTACCGTTGAAGTAATCCACATAGGGCCGCAGGAATGGCACCTCATCTTTGCCACCGGCCGGATTGATGGGCGGTACATGCCAATAGGCAAAGCTCCAAGCACATTGCTGTGCCTCATTCACCTCAGCCTCGAGCCATAGGGCCTGCCGGCGTTCATTGTCGTCGGTGTTGCGTTCCGGATGACGACCATAGAAGACCGGTATTTCGGAATTCACACTGATCAGGCAAGCATTGCCATAGCGGAAACTGTAGTAGTCGGGCTGGTTCATATCGGGGTTAAGATAAAAATACTTCCTAAAGGTGCGTGTGTCTTCAGCGTTACTCCAGTATTCTTTTTCCCACTGTTTGTCGGGATCTTTGCCGCTGAGCGCTGGGTTTGCCGGGGTTTCATGATTACCAATGGCCGGCAGCATAGGTTTATAAGCGAATAGCTCCTGACCCTTGTCAAAAAACACCTTCCACCAATGAAAGCGGTCGCCGTTCTCGGGCATGTCATCCTTAACCATATCACCGACGGTGATGATGTAATCGAATTCGTCCATATGATCAGCAACGATCGACTGGGCCACGTCGTGCCAACGCTGCGCCATCTGCTCATCTTGCATATCGCCAACCACTAAGAAGTGGCTGTAATCCATATTGGTTTTCGCCGTGGTGAAGTGGTACTGGGGCGAAAACTGATCGCCCTCGCCCGTTACCTTATAAAAGTACTGGGTATTGGGCTGGAGATTTCTTAATGTGATATGACGGACCTTACCAAGGTCCGGGTCGACCGGCTCGACCGCGTCTTCCTCCTGCACGATCCAATCGTTGCTATAAGCTGGACGATAGTAGGCTTGGCCGACAAAGTACTCGCTCACATCACGCACCTCGTAGTTGATTACCATGCTGGTGGCCGGGTCTAAAACGGTTGGGGTATTGTCGCTATCGGCAAAGGTCGGATTCAAGAGCGTCAAGTACGGACCGATGTATGGCGTAAAACCTAGATCCAGGCACTCGGCATAGCTGTCATACCACTGATTGTCGGTGTAACAGCCCGAGCGATTACGCGAAAACTCATCCGCCCTATTGATAATAAAATTCAAATTCAGCCCTAAATCCAGTTCCGCTTGATATTGGCTGTTCATAGTCCAGCTGTAAAAGCCTGTGGCCGCATCGAGCTGCATAGCGGGCTGGGTGTTCCAGGTGTAGCCTTCGGCCTCGGAAATCGCTGTGCCGCCGGATACCCAGGCCCAGATGGTCGGTGCAGACTGAAACTCGGCACCGTTAACTCTGATGGTCAGGCCGGTTTCGGTGGTCGCGGCAACGGTTGGTGAAAACAGCATGGCGCCAAGCGTAATCCAACAGAAGGCTAGCCAATATGATGGGGATTTTCTATTTACAGACATGGTAAAGCTCCTTAGCACATTCAACCTCAGAAACGGACACACCAAGCTATCGGGCATTGGTGTTTAATAGTAAGAAGGATGCCTGAAGCGAAAAGCCTCGCCTAGAAATGACGTTCAATTGTGTGATGGAGATCAAATTTTATCACCGAAGCCAAAAAGGATGCTTACCGCGGCCGTTTGGTCAACCTAATTCGTCAATATAAATAATAAAGAGGATAGGCAAAGCCTTAGGCCGGCTCCGCAAATAGAGGATCTTTTTTTGTGATCTTAAGGAGTCGAGTTTAAAACCAATCGCCATGCCTTTTTTAAATATAGTTTTGTATTTTTGAAATACATATAAGATTAAGATCTAAATAACTAAAACTCCAACAGCCCAGCATTATTTTTTTGTCATCTTGCCTTTTCGTATTAAAATCGACCCTGATTATTAGTAAAACAATAGAACAGAGGTCCCAATAAAAACCAACTAAGTTTGGGCATCTCTAACTCACAAAAATATTCTAATTAGCCTTAGCTCCCAGACCCCATCATCATGGCCAACGAAGCGTCCCAAAAGGGTCAAAACCCTCCAGCTAGGCGACATACCAAAAAAATGCTCACATTGGTTGTCACTGCAACAAGAAATAAAGTATGAAACTTGCATGACGGCAAAAAAAACTCAAAATCTGCATTTAGCCCAGCCACAGCAAACCATTCGCTATAAAGCCTTGGCTGGACTATATTTAAGACATATATGGCTATTAAAAAAATAAATCAAAAACATTCCATCTCGCTACAGAGTCTATAGAGCGGGCCATACAGCGGAAAGCCTAGGGCGTAAGTGGGTGTTTACGTAGCCTCCCGCCTTGAGGTACTTGGGTAGTGGTGTTAAGATTGCCATTGTTATAGGCGGATAGGATGGTAATACAGGATACAGATTGCAGTTTCTGGTTACGTTAATGCGATTCATCTGTAAGACCACGGCAGTAATAATTACGCAGTTTAAAAGTCGACATCCTCAGGGAGCCAATAAAAATTCGGTTTCCAAATCCTCTATCCCGCAATAGAATAATTCCAATAAAAACAACGTAGCTTATTTATTTACGCTGTAAGACTTTTTTGAGTCTTTAATTTACCAAACGAACGGGAAAAATTATGAAGAAATTTCAAACAATAGTTGCGACATCCGTTGTAGCACTTAGCGCCTCATTGAGTTTCGGCGCAGATTGTGGCGATGTCACCATTGCTGAAATGAACTGGGCTTCTGCATCACTGCTGGCCAACATTGATAAAATTATCTTAACCGAAGGCTATGGCTGCAACGCCGAGCTGGTTATCGGCGACACCATGCCAACCAGTACTTCTATGGTTGAAAAGGGCGAGCCGGACATCGCACCGGAAATGTGGACCAGTGCAATCGCGGAAGTGCTTGAGCGCGCAGTAGCAGACAAGAAAATCCGCTACGCAGGTCGTTCACTTAGTGAAGGCGGCGAAGAAGGCTTCTGGATCCCACAGTATATGGTCGACGAATTTCCAGAGATGGCCACCATTGAAGGCGTAATTAAACATAAAGAACTCTTCATCAACCCAGAAAACCCAGATACGTTCCGTTTCATGGGCTGCCCTGCAGGTTGGAATTGCCAAATCACCACTGCCAATCTCTTTAAAGCCCTTGAGCTAGAAGAAGCTGGCTTTGAATTGGTTGATCCAGGTTCGGGCGCAGGCTTGGCAGGTTCTATTGCTAAGGCTTATGAGCGTGAAGAGGCTTGGTTCGGTTACTACTGGGCCCCTACTGCTCTGCTAGGCAAGTATGTAATGCAAAAGGTCGATTTTGGTAGCGGCATAGATGCTGAGCATTTCAAAAAATGCATCGGTAACAAAGATTGCATGGATCCAAAGGTAACTATGTACCCACCATCCGATGTTTGGACTGTTGTTGGCGAAGAATTTGCGGCCAATGCTGGAGCGCCGATAATGGAATATCTTAATAGCCGTTCTATGACCAATGCTCAAACCAACGAACTGTTAGCCTGGATTGAAGAAAATCAAGCAGATGGCGAATTTGGTGCGATGTATTTTCTAGACAACTACCCAACGATCTGGAAGCAATGGGTAAGCGACGACGTAGCTAAAAAAGTAATGTCTTCACTGTAAGCACAACCTATCGGCTCCGCAACCTTGTTGACGGAGCCTTTCATTTTCTATAGAACGCCTGGAAATTATATATGTCCTGGTTTACAGAATTCCCTCAGTTAGACCGTTACCAACTTCTTTCAATCCGAAAAACACTGGACGAAGGTTTTCGAGAATTTACTCGATCCTACGGAGATGCGATCGAGCATTTTTTCGATCCGCTCCTAGTCTTCTTGATTGGATTTGAAAAGCTCCTGCTGGCCAGCCCTTGGTGGCTAGTGATCGGCGTCATTCTATCTATTACCCATTTCGCAGCACGATCTGTTCGCTTGACGATCGGCGTTGCCATCGCCTTAATCCTGATTGGGGTTTTCGGTATGTGGGAAGATACGATGCGCACCCTAAGCATGATTACTGTCTGCACCCTACTTTCTATAGTGGTGGGCGTCCCTGTCGGGATTGCAATGTCACGTTCTAATAGAGCACAGAGCATCATTACACCAATACTCGATGTAATGCAGACCATGCCCGCCTTTGTTTACCTAATTCCCGTGGTGATGCTGCTCGGCATAGGCCGAATTCCAGGCGTCATCGCCGTTGTTATCTACGCGATCCCCCCCGTCATTCGTTTAACCAACCTCGGTATACGACTGGTCGACGAGGATGTCCTTGAAGCTGCAGACGCCTATGGCGTTACACCTTGGCAGCGCTTGTGGAACGTCCAACTGCCGCTGGCGATGCCCAATATTATGGCTGGTGTGAACCAAACTATCATGATGGCTCTGGCAATGGTTGTAATCGCCTCAATGATCGGCGTGAAAGGCTTAGGCCAGCCGGTATTGCAGTCCATTACCAATCAGTACTTTACCCAGGGACTGCTTAACGGCTTAGCCATTGTGGTAATTGCCATAATATTCGACCGGGTCTCACAAGCCTATGCCAAACGTTCTCAACAACAATTCAGAGGTCGCGATGACTGAACCAATAATCAGCATCAAGGGTTTATCCAAGCTATTTGGCAAATCACCCGAGAAGCATATGCACTTGGTCGACGCCCAGATGGGCAAGGATGCGATCCTCGCTGAAACGGGCCACTCGTTAGGCTTGAACGATATCAACTTGGATATTTATCCGGGTGAAATCTTCGTTATCATGGGCCTATCGGGCTCAGGCAAGTCGACTCTGATCCGCCATTTCAATCGGCTGATCGATCCGACTCGCGGCCAGGTTATCGTAAATGGCGATGACATCATGGCCTATGATGAGAAGGCCTTGCGTGAATTTCGGCAGAAAAAGATGTCCATGGTATTTCAACGCTTTGGCCTAATGCCTCACTACACCGTGGTTGAAAACGTTGCCTTTGGCCTTAACGCACAAGGTGTTGCGAAGCCGGAACGTACCGAACGCGCTATGCGTTGGATCAACGACGTCGGCTTGGCCGGTTATGAAAATCAGTTTCCGGCGCAACTCTCAGGTGGCCAACAACAGCGGGTCGGCCTGGCCCGTGCCCTCTGTACCGATGCTGAGATTCTGCTAATGGACGAAGCCTTTTCGGCTCTCGATCCGCTTATCCGTTCTGAAATGCAGGACCAGCTGGTAGAGCTGCAGGACAAGTTGAAGAAGACGGTGGTTTTTATTACCCACGATCTCGACGAAGCGCTGCGGATCGGCGATCGAATCGCCATGTTAAAAGATGGCTGCTTGGTTCAGGTCGGCACTCCGGCCGACATCCTGTTGAACCCTGCCGACAGCTACGTCGAGAGTTTCGTACGCGATGTTAATCGCAGCAGAGCCTTGACCGTCGATTCCGTTATGCTACCCGCCATCCAGCGCATCTCGGCTAAAACGGTCGGTGAAGCCTTGGCGGAAATGCGCAGCTCTAAACACGCCTATGCCTTCAACGTCAATACCGAGGGCTATCAGGGCGCGCTATCCTTAGACGATCTGGAAGAATACCCAGATACCGAGCACAGCGCGGCTCTGTCAGACGAACATTACTACGATTCGGATCTGACAGTCGGACCAGAAAGCGTGATTGAGACGGTCATCCCAGAAACTCTAGAGCATGAATATCCGCTACCAGTAGTGGACAGCGAAGGAGAGTTACGCGGTGAGTTGAGTCGAGATGTCATTGTTGAGGTTTTAACGCCACTAGCAGCTGAAGAAACGGAAGAGCCTGACGCAACGCCGAAAGATAAAGAATGATCTAAGGCCAACGGCCTTGCTAGCAATAAGCAAACCCCCAAAACTCGCCTTCTTGGCGAGTTTTTTGTTGTCACAGACCTATCACGTAGCTTCTTAAATCTAATTCCCTACTCGCTTACCAGCCACCGATACATCACCAAGGCATCTATATGACCCTGCTGAGGATGATTGAACGCATTCGGCAGCCTTCCTATGGTTTCGAACCCAAGCCTACCCCAGAGCCTAATGGCCCCCTTGTTACTCGCAGCCACGAAATTAAACTGCATCGCCTGGTAGCCCAGCTCTAGGGCAACTCGCTGCGAGTGCTCACACATCTTAGTGGCCAAGCCTTGGCCCCTCGCTGCAGGGGACACCATATAACCGCAGTTGCAAACATGACTGCCCGGGCCGGCCTGATTCGTTTTGATATAGTATGTGCCCACAATCTCACCCCGATCTTCTATGACAAAGGTCTTTCGCGGGCTATCCAGCCAAGTTTTTTCGGCTTGCTCGGCCGTAATCGTAGGCTCATAGGCATAGGTATCGCCAGCAGAGACTATGTCATGGAAAATGGGCCAGATAGCACTCCAGTCTGCTTTGGTTGCCGCTCGAATAGTCATATTTAAAACTCTTGGCAAAGATACAATTACAGGGGCACGCGGTTGGATAGAGTCTTGGGTTTGATAATACCGCAGATTGGCGGTCTAGAACGCAAAAAACCCGCCGTTTGGGCGGGTTCTTAAAATTTGGTAGGACTACCCAGATTTGAACTGGGGACCTCTGCCATGTCAAGGCAGCGCTCTAACCAACTGAGCTATAGTCCTAAAGATGGCCGTATATTACGGATCTTCACGGGGCTTGCAAGCTTTTTTCAAAAAAATCAGACTTATCAGTGGCTTAGCCCATCATTGCGGGTCAAGGTTGGCTAGGACCAGGCTGCCATAAACCTCGAATTGACGGGGCTATGTCTGCCTATTCAGACCGAGGGATCCACCAGGGCCAGTGCCCTCTCGGCCAGCCGATGCTGCAATGTTAGGGACAATCCCTTATGGGCTTTTTGCAATAAATAGGTCAACTTAACCTGATCCGAGCGTTTTAAGCGTGGCAAGCGCAACCTCATGTTGCTGCGAATCAATCGAATATCTTGCCGGTCGGCATGGCTTCGCAACGCGATCGGGTCGTAAAAAATCTAAGATGCGGCCCAATAGGGCGAAGTATCTTGAGTCGGAGTGGTCCTTAAAGATGCTTACTGATCTCAATGGCTTGGGCTCGCTTATTGATATTCAATTTGCGATACAGTCGACGAATATGGCTTTTCACGGTCGAAACCGCTATATGCATGCTGGTGCCTATTTCATCGTTGTTCAAACCTTCGCCGATCAGCAACAACACCTGAACTTCTTTCGGCGTCACTAGATCATGGGCATTGGCATGCTGCCGATTCAGGCTGTCCAGTATACCATCCAATTGTTGAGCCACATTGCCGCTATCGAGCGCACTGTGACTAAACCAAACATTCCAGTCCGGCCAATCTCGCTGAAGATTCTCCGCACAGAATAGGGTACTTAACCAGATGGATTGGAGTGGTTTCAATTCACTGAACTTGGGCATTTCGGCGGCCCAAATCCGCAAACCTTCATTATCATTAAGCCATAGGGCTAAGAGCAATTTGTTTTTAAAGGCTTGCAGCGTTAATCCAACTCGCTCTGCGGCAACAATAAGCCGCCTCAATTGGGCGATCGCTTGCACCTTATCGCCGGCAAGGTAATGTCGAATCGCATAGGCGCGTTGATAGTGTTGGTAAAAATGGTTTTCAGGCGCACAAACCAAGTGTTTTTGGCGCCAAATACAATTAGGTTCAAATTCCAATATCCCGCTGCTTTGACAGGCGAGCAGGAATTCATTGGCATGGGCCAACCAATCGGTATGGTATTCGTAATTTTGCAGCAGATAGTTGACCTGAAAGGCCAAATTGCGCGCACTTTCCGTCTGCCCTCGCCACAGCGCGATCTGTCCGCGCTGGACATGGATATTTAACAAACCATAGTTACCCAGTGGTTCAATAACCTGCTCGCTCTTGAGCAGTAGCCGATCGGCCTGGGCAAGATCACCCTGTTCAAGCAGCAGCTGGGTTCTATTGCGGTATAAGAACTCCATATGGGGCACGTCTTCTATACAATTGTCATGCGCCATATTGATCGCATCGAGTTGCACCTCCAATGCCATGGTAATTTTGCCCCATGCCGCATAGACATCGGATATTAGGCACATGGACCATAACCGCTGTTGGACCAGACCGTGATCAAAGGCCAGTTTTTCCGCCTCTTTGAGCAGCGACAGCGCATTACTCAATTCACCTCGACAGAGGGCACTCTGACCCAGAACCGAATAGGTTACGGTACGCGATACGAAGCTGTCCGGTTTGAGGTGTTTCATGCCCTGCTCCGCCAGGTTTTTAGCCAACTCAAACTCCTCAACATTGTTTGCGGCTTGCGCTTGAGCGACTATGTGTTCGGCCCACAACTCCGGATAGTCTTCGCCCCCGGCATCGGGCAACAGCTTGGCGACCTCGTCCTCTCGATAGGTGGCTAACAACACCCAGGCCTTTAACAAGGACAGCTTACGATTTTGTTTGGTCGCATCCAGGCTGACGTAATGAAACATTTTAGTCAGAGTGGCAAATTGCCCGCGCTGATAGAGCTCAACCCCGGCGCTCTCCAAGACCATGAGGATGTATTTTTGTTCCTTAAGATGCAGACAGTGTTGCACCGCTTCGATGGTTAAGCCGTTGTTTAAAAAGGTGTGAATCAGATTCTCTTGCAGTTGATCCCAGTGATCTTTGCAGCCCGCTTGTAACTTCTTAATTAGGCAGTCACGGAATATATCTTGCAATCGATACCAGCGTTCCTGCCCCTGTACGCGATAAATAAAGAGCTGGCGTTGCTCCAGCTCGTAGATATAGGTTTCGCTGTCAGACTGTCGCACCAGACTATCGCAGAGAGCGGCGTTAAATTGCTCAAAAACACAAATATTAAGGAGGAAAAATTGTATTTTTTCCGGTTGCTGATAGACCACCTCATTTAGAATAAAGGAATCAACCTCGAACGCGCCCTGCCCCAACCGACCCGAGGCATCGATAAGATCAGTTGTGGAATGAGCGTTATGTGAAATTAATTGCATCGCCGCTGGCCAACCACTGGTCTTCTCAACTAGTTCTTGTACCACGTTGACCGGCACATCAAAGTTTAAATTCTGCTTCAAAAAATCTGCCGCCTCGGCCTCATTAAAAGCCAATTGGGTCGAGCCAATTTCAATCAACTGGCCCTTGACCCTAAAACTCGACAAGGCAAATGGGGGTTCATTTTGACAACATAGTATGACGTGAATTTGCACCGGTAACATTTTCAACCAGTGCCGCAATGCCTGAATAATAATCGGATCCGTTATGGATTGAATGTCATCTAGGATCATAAAGAAGGGCGTGGTAGCGAGCGCAATCTCCATCATCGCTTTCGATAACAGGCTGTGCAGATTGGCATATTCTTGCTGTTGCACTAAGGCCAAACTCTGCGGGCAGCCGCTGTTACTGGCCTGGTGCAGAGCCTGTATAAGATGATTGGCAAAATAGCTGGGATCGTTATCATTGATGTCTAAGGAGTACCAACCATAGGTCAATTGGCGCTGACGCAACCAGCTGACTACCAGTGTGCTCTTACCAAAACCGGCAGGCGAATAGATACAGGTCAAGGGATTGACCTGGCTCTGGTCTAGCAGTAAAAACAACCGTTCTCGCACCAATAATTTTTGATTGATCGATGGACAGATGAGCTTATAGGGTTGAATCCAGAGGCTCTGATTGGCTTTTTTTTTCAGAGGCATCGAATTAGTCACACATATTTATGTGATTTTATTCTAAGCAACTCCGGACCCTTTAGGCAGTAGCAAAAACTTTGCAGAGGGAAACTCCTTGTAAAGAAGGTGGAGAAATTGAGCGCGATCATGCCACCCATCCTTTTGGTTTGGACAAAGGAAATATATTTAAAATAATGTGCTCTGAGGCGCTCGCCACCTTGCCAATGCTTGCTCAATTGGCTTTGTCGCGCGACCGTCTGCTTGTTTATTGGCCACAACCTTGCTTTCGCTGGGCCATTCTTGCTCAGTGCTTCTGCAAGCCAATCTGTTGGGGGTTTTAATAACTGCATCCCGATCAGGTTTTGAACTGAGCTTTAATAGCTTTTTGTTATTATTATATTACCAAGCGCTATATCAAAATATTGCCAGAGTATCGTTCAATGATCGGTAGCTGTATTCCTCCTTAGGGGGCGCAATTGCAGGCGGAAGCCCAGGCATTTTTCTGCACCAGAGCCAAAACCTCTCGCCTATGTATGGGTCAGGCCCCGAAAGCTGGTTTCGGGGCCTAGAGTCACGATCGACAATTAACCCACACTGACTTGAGTTGATTTCTCAATCTAACGGGCCGAGTTAAAAACTAGCACCGGTCGCACCATCATCCGCACCGATGTTAAAGACATTATCAGGGCCCCCTTGCCATTCAGAGATCACCCAAGAATTCTCATCGGCTTTCACGCATTTCCATTGGACGACGGTGTTTTTTGGTAGACGCATCGTCTCGCTATCGGTCCAAGTTGGGTAGTTCATCGGTTCCAGTTTTTGCTTAACGCTGACAATCGCCCAATTACCCAAAGCAGGAACATTACCGACTATATATACACTGGTACCCAGCCGCGTCAGACCATTATTGCAACTAAAGTTAACGTTAACGGTTTCGGTCGGTCGGATATCGCCAATTAATTCATAGGACAGATTAGCATCATTGAAACGAATGCTATAGGTACCCGAATTACGGATAACTATATCCTTACCAGAACGTTCGGCGATTAGGTCGGCGTTATTGTCGCCATAATTTTCCACCCAGTTACTGAAGCGGTCAAATTTAAAGCGCGGCAGCCCGTTGTTATCGCCACTATCGAACACCACGCCGTCTATCTGCCAGATGTTATCGCCCATACAGGTCATAGGGCTGCTGCCCCATTGGTTCACGGTACCGCGCAGATTCAGTGCGTCAAAATTGCAATCTTCAGGTGGCGGTGGTGGCAGGGAGCCGATTGGGGCGCCAACATGAATTGCTGAGGCCGTCATGGGTGGTACATTAAAGGCTGCTAAACCGCTACCGTCTACACTTACTGAAGCACCGGTACAGCTTTGGCCAACAAAGTCATAAGAACCTTGGGTGACATCACAGTAGTTACCTTCGGGTAATCCGGTTGAAAAGGTCTGATTCAATGCAGACCCTTCTCGGTTGATCACCACGAAGGCTCGACTCTCACCGGTGTCAGTCTGACGGGCAAAGGCAATCTGATTGCCATCATTATGCCAACTGTGACCGATATTCCACGCATCTTGGCTGTAGTTATTGAAGCCCACCATGCCGGCGATGGCTTGCCATTGGTGCTCGCAGACCCAACCATTGCCACAGGCCACATCTTGGGTCGCCCCGTCGTTGGCAGGAGGGCCCATCCAATCGTTGATATCTTTGCGTTTCAATTGCCCATTCTCGTTATACTCGATCACGTTTCGAGGCCAGTCATAGCTGGACATCACCTTGGGTGACCCATAGGGCCATGCCAGCATAAAGACATTGGCCAAGTTATACACTCCGCCGTCATAATAGTTGGTAACGATGCCGCCGATAGAGTTGTTATCTGTGCTGGTCCAGTAGCCGTTACCATGACCACGTTGATTGTCGTGATTATCGGTAAACACCACCGCATAGGCACTGTCGACCAAACCCCAACCGGCGCTGCCTATTGGGAAATCATATAGCAGGTAGTCGGCCAAGGTGCCGTTACCATCGTCTCTGAATTTTTCACCGATGCGTTTACCATAACTGAATTCGGTAACCTGCATTCTTTTTCCCTTAACGGTAAACATGAACTCATCGATGCCTACTGCTTCGTTCGGTCCACCACCTATTACTTCCTGATATACAACCGGGCGCTGATTGGCCGAAAACCAGTTCGCCTCAGAACGAAGATCATGCATACCGGAATAGATACTGTCCAATTCACTCGCTTTAACATGTTTAGCGGCATCGATGCGGAAGCCGGCCACGCCCATATCGATTAGACTGTTAAAGTAGCGGATTATTTTACCCCGAACATCCTCGTTCTCGGTGGCTAAATCTGGCAGTCCGCCTTCTGCAATCCAGCAATTTTGAATTTCATCGGCGGAAACAAAGGGTTGGTTCCAATTTATCTCACACCAAGGATGAAAATCGTTTTGGGAAAAAACTACCGCGCCATCCGAATCATCGAACAATCGATAGTTTAGATTGCCAAATGGGGTACCGTTTGAACCGATGCCTGAGTCACCCGCCATATGGTTGATAATGGCATCAACATAGACCTTAACGCCGTGGTCTTGCCAGCAGGTCGTGACCATTTGTTGGAACTCACCGAGCGTACCGCTGCGACTGCGACCTAATTCATAGCTGACCGGTTGATAGCGTTGCCACCAAGGATATTGCTCTGTGTTGGTGTTGATCACGGCATGTTCATTGGGCGGAGACACTTGAATGGCGCCATAGCCCTTAGATTCCAAAAAAGCACATTCGTTTTGGATATCGGTCCATTTCCATTCAAATAGATGTACCGTCACATCTTTCGCCGGTGGTGCCTGCATGGCAAAAGCCATTGCGCCGGTAAAGGCTGCCAAACCCAACACACTGATTGATGTTCTTATTCTGTTTTTCATAATTTCATTAGCCTTTTGTTTTTGTATTGATTGCGGCCAAACCTTGTTGGCTGCACCCGGGGTTCCGAACTCTAATGTACCAAGATTCCGGTCCGGCAACGGTCACAAATAGGGTCACTTTTTTATGCCCTGTTCCCTACCTGAACACAATCTATGACCCGATCCAATTCAAGCCACTTCAGCCAGTGACTTATAGCGACTGCGTGCAGCTCCACGACCACTGACACCCAATTTCCGGTATATTTTGGTCAATTGATTCTTAACCGTCCCCAAACATAAATTCAAATGATCGGCAATGTCTTCATTGGTCATCCCCTTAGCAACACACTGCAGTAATTGCCATTCCCTAGGCGACAAGCCTAGATTTTGTGTCTGCTCCGGTTGGGCTCGATCTTGGCGAACCACCCGCGTCTTGACCCTATTGCCCCAGATCGCATGAATACGAGAAATAAAGGTCGACTGAAAACGTTGAATGGTGAAATTACTCTTGAACAGCGGCTCCAACCAAGATGGATGATACGCTAAGGGTTCGGCCAAATTATTGGCTTGACTGAAGAGTCCTATGCACTTAAATATCCACGGCATACGCTGATCGGTCGGCTCATGAAAATCTATTAGGGCATACAGCAACACCGCCATAGGGCCCACAGTAGGCCATATGGCAAGCCATTTTTCTAACTGAAGATCGGTGAAATCAACCCATTTGGGTTGCACCTCAATATCGTGTTGTTGCAGGACCAGATAGGCAAAAATCAAATTGCGCAAATGCAGTAATTCATCGGCCCCTTGAGGATGAACAACAGGCTGATTGTGCCGGCTGTACCACTGACTAATGGCATGGATCTGTTCAGTTTGATGCCAATGATTCAACAGCGTCTGTTCTGCCCTAACCAGCACATGGGGGTGTTGGGCACGCAATAAGGCTCGTTCAATCATCTCGACCGTTGGGCTAATATCATAGTGGTATTGGGAATCGACCCAGCATCTCAATCGATGCAATTCCAGCCGCAGCATATTGATCGGCAGACCGTCGATATCGCCTATTAATAAACAACGTTGTTCCAGCTCATTTAAAAAGGGCTCGGCCTCATAGGTGCGCAATTCGCGTAGCAACTGCTCGCAATGGGCGCGCAATAAACACTCATAAGAAAACAATGCCATGCCATTCTTTTCACGTGCGAACTGTATGGCTGCAAACCGTACATTGGTAGCGAGGTTTATTTGCCCCATTTGGGTCATCACCTGGGCTCGTTGATGGCGGTGCCACAACACAGAAGAGAGCAGATCAGATTGCATGGCGACCAGTTCACCCTGCTGAAAATAGTGCAATGCCTCCGCCAGATCCCCGCTCAGCATGGCCACCTCACCCAATACGCCGAGCGCCTGAGTTTGATAATAGTCGGGTAATTCACAAACATTGTCTCGAATTCTGTTGGCAAAGGCCTGCGCTCGTTCGAGGTCCGATTTGCGCATTATGGCCTGAGCTTCTACACACTCGATCCAGACCCGATACTGCCGTTGTTTATCGCACGTTAAGGTCTTCAACAGCCGATAGGACTGGTCGATTTTGGACTGCAAGATCTTTTCCGGCTGGAGGGTATGAGCGGCCAGATCAATGAACAGCAGATCTATATTTTCTTCAATCGGCGTGTGTTGACGAACCAAGGCAAGGGCTTCGCGCAGTAGGTTAGCCTTGCCCGATTCCTGGACTTGCCGACCGGTACGGATCAGACGAGTTATGATCTGTGCCGGATTATCCAATTGCAGGGCAAAATTTAGACCATCGGCCCAACGCCCTGTGCGATCGGCCCAGGCTAATAGGCGTAATAGCTCTAGGCGAGAAATTTTTTTCCGAGCAGTGCCATGCTGCAGTGCTTTTCGGACCAAGGAGGGCCAGCGAAAGTGATATTGAAAACCATAGTGCTGTAATTGAATCAGAAAGCCCGTGTCGACCAGTTCCTTTACAATTTCGGCGTCATGGCCGCGAAAGCAGGTCAATAATTCAGAGTCGAATTCGGGCACTTCTACTAGGAGGTTGGCAAACTGCAGCGCTGCAGGGCTCAAGCTGTGACTCATAACTTCCTTGATATAGCGGATTAACACCTGCTCTTGCAAACAGAAGTCATTTTCCTGTTTCTCCTGCTGCACCATTAAACCTAGCAACACTGGCCAGCCCTCACATGCGTTAACCAACTGCATGCGGTGATTGTCTTGGCGCCATGTTGGCGGCACGACGGTTGCCGTTTCCACGCTGTTAAAACGCAGGGCCGGGGCGGTGAATATCTGGATATTGCCCTGACAGAGCAGCCGCTGACTGGGCCGAGCAACACCATTGAGGCCATTTATTAGGATCTTGTGTTGGCTGGGCAAATATTGGGACAACTCATAGAACAGTTCGATAATACGGCCATCGTGTTGAGGGGTAAGGCCATCGACGACCAGTAAAAAGGGTTTGAGAATGAGATGCAATCGATCACCGATTTGTATTGCCAATTTGGCAACGTCGTTATAGTCGGCCTTAAAAGAAAAACCGCCATCGACGGTGCGCGCCAAGTAGGCCAACAAAATACGCGCGCCCGATACGAAGTCCTCATGGTGTTCAGCATTAACCCAGATTCGGCTTTCCGTCCAAGTCTCATAGACATCCAGTGCGAGTGCTGTTTTGCCATAACCTGAGGGGGCTAACAGAACATTGAGCGGGGCGACACCATCAATAATCCTCGGACAGAGTTGACGTTTGATCAATTTACCGGTGACATTGACCGGTCGAAATATAACTGAATCCATGATTATCTCTCCTTCAATGCAATCTTAACCGTTACATAATCGATCAACATTGACGTGAACACTGCAAGTCCCACTGCCAATATGTCGTCCCTATCGAATTCCCATATTGTTAAAATTTAATGGCCAAATGTATTCCTCCCTAGGGGGCGGAATTTGCTCTGGGGTCGATCGAAACCCTCTAGACAAGGCGTCTATCTTGTATATGCCGTTACCATTGACTGCAAATTGAGAACCTATTCGGGCCATCAAAATGCCAGATTGGCTCAATACAATTCCGTCTGCTGAGGAGGAATACAAAATATTTAAAAGTATTAGGATGGTTACAAACCAACAATAACAAATAAGTACTTTATCTAACGCATCGAGCTGTTAACGCACGGACTGGTTAATCAAGTTGCCGCCCTAAAGTAGACCTTTCACCTCAATCAGACGGACCACCTTTGGTGTGCCAATCCCTGTTTTAACCGAACAATAGATCGGAGTTCGATATGACATTAAGATTTTCCCTGCTGCTTACCTTATTGGTAAGCCAAATGGCCAGCGCAGACTGGTATTTCCGTGGCACACCAAATCAATGGGCCGCTACAGCGCTGGATGACCGAGGCCAGGGTGTCTATGCCACCTGCCAAACCTTCGCTCAGGGCGATGGTCAAGGGAGCCCTCGTTTCAAGATTGATCGCTTTGCCAATTGGGCGGAAAACTACCCTTCTGCTGACTACGAGGTGTCCGCCAATAGCAGTGTTGAGATTCGCTTTAACGCCCTCAACCAAGCCATCGATAGCGTAACTGTCGCCAACTGTGACGATGAAAGTACGCAAGACAGTTGGTACTTTCGCGGCACCGCCAATGGCTGGTCCACCACGGCCATGCTCGATGCCGGTCAGAACAACTACGAAGTTAGGGTGAGTTTTGCTGGTGAAGCCGATAATGCTCGTTTTAAGATCGATCATCGCGGTGATTGGATTGAAAACTATCCCAATGCCGATATAGTCGTGGCTGACTTCACCACCTATGACATTCGCTTTAATTCGGTGACCAAAACTATTAGCGTGGCCGAGGTAGGGGGTGATGATTCGATACCCGCGCAAGTTAGCGCCCTACCCTCGCCGGGCACCTATAGCAACAGTCAACGTATTCGTCTTCAGGTGAGCGACAACAAAGACGCCCAGCCGAGCCTGTATTTTACGCTTGATGGCAGTCAGGCAACGCAGGACTCTGCGCTATATGTCGAGCAGATTTTCTCGGCGCACGATATCGGCAGTGGCGATGACCTAACGATTCGGACCCTCACGGTCGATGCCAGCGGGAATGAGGCGGAGCAACGGTTTGCCTATCAAATTGACCCGATCCAAACCGGTACAATCGACTTCCGTTCCGAAACCATTTACTTTGTTATGACCGCGCGTTTTTACGATGGCGACGCGTCGAATAACTATTACAACCGGGACCGGATCGAACCCAATGATCCCCAATGGCGCGGTGACTTTAAGGGCCTGATCGCCCAATTGGACTATATAAAGGACCTGGGCTTCACCGCTATCTGGGTGACCCCGCCAGTGGTCAACCGCAGCGGTTTGGATTACCACGGTTACCACGCTTACGACTGGACCCAGGTGGATCCTCGCCTCGAAAGCTCGGATGCGACCTACCAAGACTTTATCAATGCCGCCCATGCTTTGGGTATGAAGGTGGTGCAAGATGTGGTGATCAATCACTCCAGTCAGTATGGTATACGCGATCAGGTTTGGATCGACCATCTGCCGATCAAATACTATGTCCCGGCCGGCGCCGAACAAGGTTTGGTTGATAACGGCGCCTACCAGGGAAACCTAGGTGATTATCAAAGCACCTTTCGCGATGACAATGACAACTCCGTTGCACCCTTCTGGTTTAGCAGTCGCAACAGAATCGATGCCGAAGGGGTGCTGCCGCTCGTCGATCCCCTAACCGGCGTCACAGTGCCCAAAGCAGGCTACAACCCCGGTCGATTCTTTGGGATCGATGCCGCGACACTGGACCCGGACTGGTATCACCAAGACGGCTTTATGGCCGGCGGTGACTGGGAGAATCCGACCTCACTGCAAACCAAACATATGGCCGGGGACACCATCGATTTAGCGACCGGCAACCAGAATGTGAAGGACTACATCAATGGCGCTATGCACAAGTATTTGGCCATGGGCGTTGATGCGATCCGGCTCGATACCACCAAACACATTGAACGCAACGAGCTGCTGACCTATATAGAGGATTGGCAAACCTTTAAACCCGGCACCTTTGTCTTTGGCGAGGTCCTGGTCAAGGGTCTGGGCTTTGGCACCGAAATCGGTAACGACAATGGCCCTGCGGCGATCCGCCCTTGGTGGTACACCCGGACCGGCAATGACCCGGCCAATCCAAGCGGCGACTCGAACCTATCGGTACTCGACTTCCCGCTGTTCTCAACCTTTCGAGACAATGTGACCCATGGCTCATTGGGTGGCATCGGCGGCGCCCTCTCGATGGATTGGACCTATGCTGACCCGACTGAACTGGTGACCTTCTTTCAAAACCACGATGTCGGCCCGGACAATGACTTTAAATTCCGTTTCGGCGGTGCCGAGGCTAACGCGGCCCTTGCCTACAATCTGTTGTGGACCATAAGGGGCATTCCATCGCTCTACTATGGCGAAGAAATTATGTTTAAGGCCGGCTTTCCGCACGATATCCAGAGCAATGATGATACGGTCGCCGACACTGGTCGTGCCTACTATGGCGATCACCTGGACGACCGCGCAGCCACCCAAAGCCACCCACTTTATCAGCACATTAAACGCCTGAATCAAATCCGCCATGCCGTTCCTGCGTTGCAAATGGGCGTGATGGATAAGGTCAACGAATGGGGCTCGGGCATGAGCTTCGTGCGTGATTATAATAATCAAGAAAGCTACGCCGTAGTCGGCCTGGCCACCGGTAACGGCCAGAGTATCTCGGTGTCGGGCGTGCCCAACGGTACCTACCGTGATGCGGTGACCGGCAATACCATCAACGTCAACAATGGCACCCTGGCCTTTAATGTTCAGTCTAATTCGATCGGCGCCTATGTATTAGACGGCCCCGGTAAGGTTGGCGAACATGGACGTTATCTGCGCTAGCGAGAATAAGAAAAAAGAGCTATGAAAATAGCCAAAACTTATAAGCCCCTTTATTGGGGCTTTTTCTATCGGTCGCAGAACTATTTCGTAGAATGTTTTAGATGTAGTTCTCAATCTAGGAACATAATACCCACTTAGAAATCCAGGTTCGGTATACTTTTTCGCTCAGACAGTGTTCGGTCTATACTCCGGTCATCTATACTCCGGTCATTAGTTAAATCTGTCTGTTTTTACACCACAAAAAATACCTACAGGGCCGTAACAGACCTCACGAGCAAAGGATTGCTACTACAGTGCCATACCCTCTCAGACAACTAACCGGTCTGATGTTGCTGTTGCTTACGTTTATTTCTCGGTTGCCTGCAGCCGAGTCCATTCCGGTTTTCAATCAAATTTATTCTACAACGAACATGGGGCGACATCCGTCTGAGCACAATATGCTCTTGGCACCGCAACAGGCCGCCGAAGCGTTGGCCGGTCACCGTATCCAGAAACTGTTGGTCGGCCCTAGCTCGACCGACCTGGTCCAGGTCGATATGCGACAGGGCGCGACCGGAGCCTATATCACTTACCAGCAGTCCTACTCCGGGCTCCCCATTTGGAACTATGACTGGGTACTAGTGCTCGACACTAACGGTACCCCGACGCAGGCCTATGGTGAATTAGTCACCCATTTGGAACAAGACCTGCCGACGGTCGAGCATCTGTCCGTTCACGCACAACAAAGCCTAAGCGATGCCTTTATCCAAAAATATTATTCCGACGCAGAAAGGGTCTTCCGTAACCGAGAGTCGAGTCAGGTCATATTCCTCGACGCCAACCAAAAAGCCCATAACGCCCTGAAACTGTCTTTTTTCACCGATCTAGTTAATGCCAACAGCCAGCCTGAACGGCCCTTGGTGTTTATCGATGTCGACACAGGAGCGGTCATCGACCAGATGGACACTTTGTTCCACCTTATTGAAGTGGGGGGCGCTGGCCCGTCTGGCAATAGTAAGGAGCCCCGGCGGGACTTCGACTCCAGCCTAGATGGTCGGGACGGCAACAAACCGGCCACCTTTATACTTACCAAAGATAACAATAACCGCTGCCATATGGACGCACTCAATGTCGAAACCCGCACTTCAGCAAACCTCAAGGCACCGGGCAGCGCACCCTTTAATTTCGACTGCACACACTCCACTCGTAACGACTACCAGGCCATCAACGAGGCCAAATCACCACTCAATGACGCGCACTTTAATGCCCAGGTGACCCGCCGTATGTATCAGGCCTACCTGGGCGAAGCACCCTATCTCGATAGTAAAATCATCCAACATGTCCACTACGGCAACCGTTACGACAATGCGTTTTATGAGGATGGGCAACTCTATTACGGCGATGGCGATTATATATTTTATCCCATGACCAGCCTAGACGTGGTGTCACACGAAATTGCCCACGGCTATACGGCCAACTATGGTCGGGGTCCAGAGCGATTGTTGGTGTCCGGCCAAGCACGAGCGATAAACGAAGCTTTTTCCGACATGTCTGGCGAAGCCGCCGAGTTTTTCCTGACCGGCACTAATGATTGGATGAGCAGTCAAGCCAATTACAAGCTTGGTGATGCGCTGCGCTATCTCGACACACCTACCCGCGACGGCCGTTCAGTCGATCAACTCGATGATTTCCAAGAGCAAAACGGCGAACACTATAATGCCGGTATTTTTAACAAGGCCTTTCACCGGCTGGCGACCACCGAAACACCCTGGAATAGCCAATATGCCTTTACACTGTTTGCAATCGCCAATCAGCAATGCTGGCTTGCCAATACTACCTTTGTGCAGGCAGCAGACTGTGTGATGCAACAAGCCGGGGTAATCGCTACGCGGCTGGACAACGACACCGTGCTAAAGCC
>Ga0209304_1000142_pt1 | contig 50494 bp, 42 predicted proteins | sample COGITO_mtgs_1004_4_FD_184789 | JGI IMG/M metagenome (GOLD analysis project Ga0209304, IMG submission 184789) | Pelagic marine microbial communities from North Sea - COGITO_mtgs_100423 (SPAdes) (version 2) | ecosystem: Environmental > Aquatic > Marine > Epipelagic ...
AGCAAATGTTTGATCTTGCTAAATCGTTTCTAGATATTAGAGTAGAAGGTACGGAAAATACCTTTGATGATCAAGCAATTGATGAAGTTTTAAATGTTCAACGTAAAAATGATGAAGGTAATATGCTTTGGGAAGTATTTAATCGTGTCCAGGAGAATATTATTGAAGGTAATTTCGAATATATTACAAAAACAGGAAAAAAACGTCAAGCTCGAGTTATTAAGAATTTCAAACAAGATCAGGACGTAAATAAAAAAATGTTTAGTAAAGCATTAGAATTTGTAGCATAATGGAAAGGATAACAAATAAAGTAGCGAAGGGGTTAATTCCCCTTCGTGAAAATTACGGAAATACCGGTATTGAAAACGCAGCTTTCTTTACCATCACCCCAAGTGAACGAGGTGAGGGATGGGAAGACGTAACGTATTATACCGAAAAAAAATACGGGCTTTATGCCGATCAAGGTGAAGGAGATCAATGGGTATATGTATTATCAAACCCATCATTACCTAAAGAATATCTAAAAATTGGTTATACTAAATTAAGTCCTGAGGAAAGAGCAATCCAAATATCATCTGCTACTGGTGTTCCTACACCTTATAAAGTAGAATGGGCTTATAAGTGTTTTAATGGTGAAATAGTAGAAAGAATGACCCATGAAAAATTAAAAGCATTTAGAGTTAATAATAGAAAAGAATTTTTTCATATTAGTTTGGAAGAAGCAAAAGATAATATTATATTAATCGGTAATAAATTTAAATAATATGGTTATAGTAATGCAAAATACTATAGATTTTCTTGTAGAGAGTAAGAGAATTAAAGAGTTAAATAAATTAATGGGTGATGATCTTCCTTGGGAGCCTAAAGAAACAGAAACAGAAGTTAAATATTATAAATTAAATTAAAATATGATGGTATATTTAATAATGGCAGTATTATGGTTAGCACTTACGGAATATATATTCGAGTTAATTGGTGAAAAATTAACCTGGGAAATGAAAATAATAAATTTTTTATTCTTTCCTATAGTACTAACAATATCCGTTTACACATTTATAAAAGAATTCAATAACGACTAAAAATAAAATTATGGAACAATCAGAAATCAATTACTTAAAAACTGAATTAGTTAATGACCTAGTAGCCACAACTACTGTAATGGAAGATCTTTGGAGATACCATCCAGAAAACCCAGATAAAAAGGATGTTGTGTCCGAGTATAAAGTATTAGAAAAAATAAAATTAGATATTGAGCAAGAATTGGAAAACCTAAAGGAATAACATATATTTATGAACATGATAGATAAAGATAAAGTATTTGATTTATTTTCCAAGGAAATGGAAAATGATAACTTGTCTATAGATGACCTGATGAAAGATCCCCTATCTAAGATTGGGATGTTTGTTAAGTTAATACAAAATCATGAAATATTCCATAAAAAACTTAATCAATTTTTATCTAAAGAAAACCCTAACTATGATATAGAACAAACTAAAAATGCTTCTATGTTTACTGTATATAATAGAGCTTGGTTTTATATTAATCAAATAGATCTTACAGATAAAAACCATTTAGATGCTGTATTAGATTTTAAAAAGGAACCCTTCCTTTCAATTTTAGAAAAAGTACTCCAATATTTTGAAAATATAGAGGAGTATGAAAAGTGCGCAAAATTGCTAACTCTAAAAAAACTTAAAAGAAATATACAAAATTACTAGGATACCAGAAAAACTTTACGTAGATTTGTAATACAGGTTTAGGAAATAAAAGGGGATAAAAAGAATAGGAAAAATAAGGCAACAAAATAATAAGAAAAACAGGGGATAAAATAAAAACCCCGTTATTAAAATTAACAATTATGAGAAATAAAAATTTATTTGAGAAAAAGTTATTACAATTATCTTCAGGTTTATTAGAACTTAAACGTATGGTAGGGGATACAAGAGAAACCGCTACTAGTTTTCGTAAAAGAATTGAAAGTAGTGAAAATATCATAGAGGATTTACAATCAATGATAGAGCAGGATAATACCATTAGTTAAATTAAAAAAAAATAGGTTATGAAATTAACAGCAGAACAACTCCAATCCAATTGGATCGAATTCAACACTAACATTGAGACATTTATTACTGGAGATCGTAAACAACGTTTACTTGATTTTTATAGTAAATATGAGGACCGTATTATATTAATGCCAGCAGCTCATAAGAAAGAATACCATTCAGCATTCCCAGGTGGGTATGTAGATCACGTTAATAGAGTAGTAAAGGCAGCATTGTCCATGTCCGCTGTATGGGAGGGGTTTGGTTGTGATATGACGACATTTACCCAGGAAGAATTGGTATTTTCGGCGATTAATCATGACTTAGGTAAAATGGGATCTGATACTGAAGAAGCATATGTACCCCAGACAGATAATTGGAGACGTGATAAATTAGGTGAAGATTATATGTTTAATAAAGCATTACCATTTTCATCCGTTCCAGATCGTGGATTATTTCTACTTCAGCAACATGATATTAAATATACTTTTAATGAAATGATTGCTATCCAGACCCATGATGGTTTATATGACTCAGCAAATGAGAAATATTTAAAAGCATTTATGCCAGAACAAAAACCTCGCACATCACTTCCATTTATTTTACATCAGGCTGACATGATGGCGGCACGTATTGAATTTGAGATTGAGTGGTTACCAAAATTCTCTAAGAATAGCGTGGCTACGCCAAAGAAAAATTATACATTGACGTCAAATCAAAAAGGTAATTCTAAACAAAAGGCACTTAATAAAGTATCTAGTGTAGGATTAAAAAACATGTTAGATAACTTATGATATTAAATATAGTAATTATTGTTTTAGGGGTTTTGGTCGTTGTCTTAGGATATACGACCATCAACCTATTAAAGAAAAATGAGAAAATGCTAGAAATAATTATCAATCAGAATAGTTATATAGCAGAATTTTCAAAACAATTAGAAATATCAGATAAACGTTTACAAGACGTAGATTCTAAAGGTATATTCAAAGCTGATGATGAAATAGGTTGGATTTTTGATCAAATAAAGGTAATACAAACCAATTTATCAAGATTTAAAGTCCAATAACATTTATGGCCCCAATAAAGAAAAAACGTAGACCTAAGAGTAAGAACTACTTCACTCAAGATACAGAAGATGCTATTGTATTATATAATAATACTGAATGTTCTGAAGTAAGAAGTAAAATTTACGATAAAGAAATTCATTATGCTTTCTTCAAACTTACTCAAAACATTATCCACACATTTAAATTTTACCATACAGAAGTAGAAAATTTAGAACATCTCCAACATGAGATAATTGTTTTTTTATTATCAAAAATTCATTTATTTGACCCAACAAGGGGGGCTAAAGCATATTCTTATTTTGGAACCATTGTAAAACGTTGGTTAATTCTATATAATACAAAAAATTATAGTAAAAAAATCAAAAAAGTACCTGTTGATGTATTAACTGGAGAACATTCGACCCACACATATAAAATGGGAGATGAAATTATTAAAACTGATTTAGATAAATACATTGATATATTTGTTGATCATGTTACATCAAACATATTTGAGTTATTTCCTAAAAAGAATGATGCCCAAATAGCAGATGCAATTTTAGAATTATTTCGTAAACGAGAAACTATAGAGGTTTTTAATAAAAAAGCACTTTATATATACATTCGTGAAATTATAGATGTAAAAACTCCTAAAATAACAAAGATTGCAGATAAACTTCATACTATCTTTAAACAACAATATATATTTTATTTAGAGAACGGTTACGCTAGATTCTAATTCCTTCTTATATCCATATTTATAATAAAATAACATCATGGGCGCATTAGATAGTGTAGTATTTGGTAACAAAAAATTCTCAGACATATTAAGTGAGATATATGATAACCAAAAAACAAAACAACAACAAATAGGGGGATTAATATCAGAATTAAAACCATTAATTAACGATATTGGTGATGCTACTTTGATTGTTCCTCTTATAAAAGAATATATGGAAATTGGTGTTCGAAATGACGAACAGTTAATAAAAATGTCCACAATTATACAACGTGTTTTAAACAATTCAGTTAGTGATGATCCTACTGGCATTACAGATGCAGAAAAAGATCAATTAATGAAAGAGTTAGAAACTCTTAATAAGAATTACGAAGAAAAAAAAGATGGCAGTAAATAAAACTGGAATCTCTAGATTATTTCAATCATCACCTAATACTAACTCAAGTATAAGTGGTGCTACTGATGAGGTTTCACAAATAGGAAAATTTATAATTGCTAGGGTTACAGATGTTAATCTTAATTCTAATTCTGATTTATTTACAAAAACTGGTAAATGGTCAGGAATAGGAACAATTAACTTTTCTGAAGTTAAAACCCCAGGTTCTACAAGTTTAGACGATATTACTCCCCAATTAGCTACCCCCTTATTCCCTAATTTAAAAAATTACCCCTTAGTTAATGAATATGTACTTATTGTAAAAGGACCATCAAATGTAAATCCTGATATAGGATCACAATTAAAGAATTTTTATGTAAGTATTACTTCATTATGGAATAGCCAACACATGAATGCTGTACCTATAGGTTTAAATAATGATAGTGATGTTGCCCCCTCTTTAAATAAATCTTATACCTCTATAGAAACAGGAAATGTAAATAGACCTGCAACACAAAAACAAAGTATAGATTTAAATGGTAATAGTGGTGGTACTTTTGAAGAAAAAGGAAATATCCACCCCATTTTACCCTTTGCGGGCGATAATATATTTGAAGGTAGATTTGGTAATAGTATTAGATTAGGTAATACCTCTAAAGCTGGAGGCATTATTACAAATAATTGGTCTACGGGTAATAATACTGAAAATGGCGACCCCATTACTATTATTAAAAATGGTCAACCCTTAAATGGCTCATCAGAAGGTTATTTACCTATAACAGAAGATATAAATAATGACCCTACGTCTATATATTTAACTTCTACTCAAAAAATACCATTTGATATAGCGGTTGCTTTAAAACGTGAAGGTGAAGGTTCAACTATACCTTATTCTAACATAATTTCTCCTGTACCTAAATCACCTAAATCCTATAATGGTCCTCAGGTAATATTAAATTCAGGTAGATTATTATTTAATACTCATACGGATAGTATATTACTTTCTTCACAAAAGTCTATTGTATTAACATCAATTGAAGATTTAGGAATACAATCTCAAACTAAAAATGTAAATATTATATCTGATAAAGGTGTAGTATCTCTAGGTAAACAAAATGCATCTGAATCCGTAATTTTAGGTGATACATTTATAAATGATTTTACAGCATTAATAGATAATTTAAAAACTTTATGTAGTGCTTTAGGTAAAGAAGGTTCTCTTCCTATTGCTTCATCTTTAGCCAATATTCTTAGTCAATCTGGGGGTGTATTAGATAATATATCTAACAGGGCACAAGCAGGTGATTATAAATCAAAAAAAGTAAAAACTACCTAATATGATAGATGAAAAAACATTATTAGATTTAGGTAAAGTATTTTTAAATACCCCTAAAGGTCAGGAAATAATAGCAAAAGCTGAAGGTGTAAAAGACAATGTTGATGATTTCAAAGCAACTAAAGAACAACTTGAAAAATACAAACCGGTTATTACTACTTTTTCTACTAAAGGAAGATTATATAGTGAACAAACAAGTGAACCTATTCAAGGAGTTGAAGTAAAACCTTTACTTGTTTTATTTCCAATGAAATTAGTAACTAAAACTAGAAAAATTAAAATTGACGACCCCAGTGGTAAAATAAATAGAATAACTGGTAAACCTAAACAAATAAAAATAGAGGAAGAATATAAAGAATATGTATATGATAAAAATGGTGATAAAGAAATAAAAACTGATGAAAATGGGGAATATGAGATTAGGTTTGGAACAGTATCAATTGAAGCTTTACCTGAATTATCTATATTAGAACCAACAGTTCTTTATAAAAAAGACCAATACGCCCCAGATAAACAATCTTTAATAACCCTTGAGGGAGAAGTACCACAAATTCTACCTATAAAAAAATTAATTGATATAGATAAAGAAGCTGAAAGGCGGGCAGATCAAGTAAAAGATGAAATGAATAAGCTAGCTGAAACTGCTGCCCTTATAGGCTTAGGAGCAGTCCAAATAGCTATAATTACCATAAAAGCTCAAATATTATCATTTGCCGGGGTAGCCCAAAACAAATTATTTCCTTTAGCTATATCTTTAATGGTTGTGTTTGGTATTACCAAATTAGAAAAAGAAGAACAAGAAACGGCAGTATGCCCTAATAATGAGCTTTTAAGAGAACTTATAAAACGAAGAAATTCTATAGTTAAACAAATAAACCAAATGTGGATAGTAATAGCAGCAAACACAGCAATAGCAGCTTTATTTCTTTACTTATCAATTCAATTAAAGGGTGTAAAAAGTAGTATTTCCGCAATAGGCTTCCCAGTTGCCACACCTCCTGGTGTAGGTGTACCTTATTCTTTAATAGCAAAATTAGAAGATGTTAAAGAGTTACTTAAAGATTTAGTTGATATATCCGAAGATTTAAAAAAGGCATTACTTATATCCCTTATATTTTTAGTTATATCCTTAATAATAATATTAAGATACTTAAAACGTGTTGATGAACTAATAGAAAATTGTGGTGGTGATATACCTATGGAACAAATAAATGCTGAGCTTTTAGCAATACAAGCTAACTCACAAGAACAAGGAAATGTAATATTAACTAATGTAAATGGTTTTGAATTATCTGTAATACAAGAAGATAAATTTAAGGTAGGTGACCAATATAGAAGAAGAGCAATAGCTAAAAATTCAGGAGGAATTACAATATTACAAGGAGAACCTTCATTTAGTGCTGAAGACCAAATATTACTAGACGAACTAGCATTTTATATAATACAAAACAATTTAAAAGCAGATTAATTCAATATTTATAAACATATGAAACTAAATCAATTAAAAACAATCGTAAAAGAAGCAGTGAAAGAGGCTATACAAGAAGAGATGAAAGACATCCTTATGGAAGCTGTACGTGCTCCTAAACAAACCGTTGTCGAAAGAATAACAGCAAACCCATCAACAGATCCAGGAACACCTAGTCCCCTGAATCCAGTAATGCAAACTTCACTTCCTGAAACGGATAAACTAAAACTAAGAGAAAACATGATGAGTGTTTTAGATGGTATGAGACCTGGGGCAAATGGTACTATAAGTGCAAATACTAATAGTAGACCATTACAAATGGGTAGTATGGATACTACATCTCCAAATGGTCAATTACCTCAAGGTGAGGTATCTATGGATATGATTAATAACATAATGAAAGGAAAAGTATAATATGGCATTTAGAGCACCCAATCAATTTGTTAATGATTTAAGACCCTCAGTTGGTATTGGAGTAAACATCCCATTCAATGAAGGTGGTGTGTTCACTCCTAATTACCAAACAGCAGAAGCAATTAAAAATAATTTAATTAATTACTTTTTAACCAACCCGGGTGAAAGACCTGGAAATCCAACATTTGGTGGTGGTTTAAGAAGATTTATATTTACTCAAATAGATTCAGGAAATTTAGATTTTTTAAGGGAAGATGTAGAAACTAAAGTTAAAAGAGAATTCCCTTTAGTAAATGTTCAAGAATTAAATGTTTTAACTAACCAAGACAATAACGAAGTAACAGTACAAATATATTATAATGTTATAAATACTGCTATTGAAGATACTTTAAATTTAAATTTTAACTAATGGCTGTAAGAAAAGACATAAAATACGTAAACAAAGAATTTACAGAGTTAAAGAATCAGCTAATTAACTATTCACAAACTTACTTCCCAACCACTTATACAGATTTTTCAAACACATCTCCAGGGATGATGTTTATAGAACAGGCGGCATATGTAGGGGATGTATTATCTTTCTATTTAGATAATCAAATACAAGAAAACTTTTTACAATATTCTAGACAACAAAGCAATATATTTGATATGGCTTATATGTACGGTTATAAACCTAAGGTTACTGGTTTAGCTAATACTATTGTAGATATATACCAACAAGTTCCTGCTAAATTAGTTAACAATGAGTATGTTCCTGACTATAATTACGCTTTATACGTAGGTGCTAATACATCAATGACAACAACATCAGCAACAACCGTAACTTTTACATTGGATAACCCTATAGATTTTACAGTATCTAATTCACTAGACCCAACTAATGTTTCAGTTGCTCAATTATCAGGAGGTAATCCTTCCTTTTACCTGTTAAAAAAATCTAGAAATGTCTTTTCAGGTAAAATTAATACAACATCATTTTCAGTAGGAGCCCCACAAGATTTCCTTACAATAGATATTGACCAGCCTAATATAGCTGGCATAGTTGATATAATAGATACTGATGGGAATAAATGGTATGAGGTTGATTATTTAGGACAAGAATTAGTATTTGATGGGGTTAGAAACACAAATATAAATGATCCAAATACATACTTAGATACTGATACACCTTATTTATTACAAACTAAATCAGTAGAAACTAGATTTGCAACTCGGTTTTTAAGTAATACAAAACTCCAACTTCAATTTGGTGTTGGTAATCCAAATAGCACAACAGAAGAAATTATTCCAAATTCAATGAATGTTGGTTTAGGTTTACCTTTTGAACAAGATAAATTAACAACGGCTTATAGCCCTACAAATTTTATATTTACAAACACATATGGTATTGCCCCTTCGAATACTACTTTAACTATAAGATATTATACCGGAGGTGGAGTTCAATCAAATATATTATCTAATACCCTTACAAAGATTAATACTTCAAATATAAAATTTATAAAAGGTGGGTTAGACCCTAATTTATCACAATATGTATTTAGCTCAATAGCGACCAATAACCCTACAGCAGCTTCCGGAGGTCAAGATGGGGATACAATAGAAGAAATAAGGCAAAATAGTATATCTAATTTCTCAACACAATTAAGAAATGTAACGGCTAATGACTATTTAGTAAGGGCTTTAAGTATGCCCTCTAAATATGGTAGAATATCAAAAGCATGGACACAAAAACCCAATGCCGATGAAGCTAATACAACATTAGACCTTTATGTATTGACACAAGATAATAATAATCATCTAGATACTGCTTCTAATACTTTAAAACAAAATGTTAGAACATATCTTAATGAATATAGAATGATTGGGGATACTATTAGTATTAAAGATGCTTTTATTATTAATTTTGGTGTAACTTTTCAAATTGTAACTTATCCTAATTTTAATAATAATGAGGTACTTGAAAGATGTATAATCTCTCTTCAAACATATTTTAATACTGATAAATGGCAGATTAATCAACCCATAATTATTCCTGATTTATTTGTAATGTTAGATGCATTAGAAGGAGTACAAACTGTTAAATCTATAATAATAAATAACATTGCAGGAACAAATAGCGGATACTCAGAATGGGCTTATGATATGGATGGCGCAAATCAAAATGGAACAATATTTCCTTCACTAGACCCAAGTATTTTTGAATTAAAGTACCCAAACACAGATATTAAAGGAAAAGTAGTAAACTTATAATTATGGCAGTATATAAATTATTTCCCTCACAAGACGCTTCAATATATAGTGCTTACCCGGCAATGAATGCAGGACTTGATGCTATATTAGATGTAAATAACAAAGTAACAGATGTAAATCCTGTAGCTCAAGTAGCAAGATCTTTAATTAAATTCGATCAATCACAAATAGACGATGTAATTGATAATATAGCAAAAGTAACAGGATCATGGGATAACTTTTCAGGAAGCCTAAAATTAAATGTAGCAAAAGCTACAAATGTTATTTTAAAATCAAACATAGAAGTTTACCCCATATCAGGATCATGGAATAATGGATCAGGACAATATTTAGATAAACCTGTTAATCATACTGGTGTAAGTTGGGTATATTCTGACTACTCAGGTTCAAATAAATGGTCAACTGGAGGTTGGAATCCACTTATTACAGCCTCATTTTCTGGAAGTAATAATGCAGGAGGTGGAGTATGGTATACAGGATCTGGGGGTTATGAAGGAATTGGTCCTTTAGAGTTTACACAATCCTTTAATTTAAGAAGTGACAAAGACTTAAATGTTAATGTAACAGATGCATTAAGAGTATGGTATTCATCATCTAGGGGTTTAAATGCAGGTAAAATAGAAATAGCAAACGAAGGATTTATAGTAAAATGGGAAACTGATAAAGAATTTATTACTTCAAGTGCAGTATCACCTCAATTAAGTTACTATTCAGTAGATACAAATACAATTTATCCCCCTCAATTAGAAATAAAATGGGATGATTCTGTATATGAGACAGGATCATTAGAGGTTATTAATACTCCTGATTTATTTGTAGCATTAGATAATAACCAGGGTATATTTTATAGTGAAAGTATAAATAATTTTAGATTAAGTGTACGCCCTGAATTTCCCATTCGTAGTTTTCAAACCGCTTCTGTTTATACCACAAATTATGCTTTACCTTCACAATCTTTATATGCAATTAAGGATTTAGATACTAATGAATTTGTTGTTGATTTTGATAAAGAATTTACAAATATTAGTTGTGATTCAACCGGAAGTTTCTTTACTGTTTATATGAATGGTTTGGAACCTGAAAGATATTATTGTATATTGATACAAACTGAGATAGCAGGTCAAACTATAGTGATGGATGAAAATTATTACTTTAAAGTAGTTAACGGGTAAAAATAGAATGGATAGAAATAAAGAAAAAATAGATTTAATTAAAAAAGTATATTCTAAAACAGATTATACTAAAATTATAGATACTCGATTTCAACAATTGGGTAACATTTCTGTAAATCAACAAATAGATGAAACGGTTACAGTAAATGATTTTTTTGAATCTTACAATGATTTATTTTACGATATCCCCTCTTATGGATCTAGTAATTCACATGAATATCTAGTTAAAACTAGTGGTGACTATATAAACTTTGATCAAGATAATGAAATAATAGTAGCATTGAGAGCGGAAATATCACAACTAAGAAGGGATTTATTACAAGCACAAATTGCAACTGCCGAAGCACTTTCAGGAGAAAAAATTAATTTAGATGTTGATAATATACAAGATGAGGATCTATCAGGGAATAAAGAATATAATGATATTATAAGTTCAATCCCAACAACAACAAACCCATAATACTACAAATACTACTACTTTCTAAATATGGAAGAAAATAAAATAAATATAGTACAGGTTGACCCAACAACATTTGAGTTTCAACAATATAGTGAAAAAGATAGCAATTTAATATCTTCTTCAAGATTAGATACTGCTTTTACTTCATCCACAGATTATATAGAGTATTATGCTTATGATGAAAGTAAAAATCTTATTTTTCCCACAGTTGGATCAGTAAAAGCAGTTCCCGTAACAAATTATAGTGTAATAAATGGAGATACTTTATTATACCCAGATGAAAATCTTTCAGAACTAGGGTATGATGAGGGTACTTTTTATGCTACTTATAATTTCTATAGAAAGCTTATAGCTTCAGATATTGAAAATAACTATTATATTAGTGAAATTAGTTCAGACAGAACAGAATTAAGGTTAAATAGTAATACTATATCCAGTGAATTAATTATTAGTTCAAGTGAAGCATTTATTGGGTTTCGTGAAACTCAAGATTATTTTGTAGATTTCTTACTTAATTTTGGTAATGATCAACAAGTAATATCAAATAATTTAAGATTAGATACAACAACTGCTGTAGAACCTTCATTATTAGTTAAATTATATGAGCCTTTACCTTCCCAATTTGATTTAAAATCAACATTATGGGTAGTTGAAGAAATTTCATATCCTGAAGCATATAGTGTTACTTTTCCACCTTTTATTTTTGAACCAAATGATATCCAATTCATAAAAGGACCAAACTATAGTATTAATGTAACACAAGAAACAGGTGAATCAAGCCAATTATTTAGTTATGATACCTTAATTGGTACAGATATAACTAGTTCTCAAAACCAAGTAAAAAATTTATTAAATAGAAAAGATATTAACATAAGTGTTAATTACAATGAATATAGTAATTTTGTTCACTTTTCATCCGCCTATACTAGGTTAGATAATTTTTATTATAAAGTAGGATTAATCCAATCTTCAAGTAATGCTATAGATAATTTACTTTTAAATAGTGGTACTTACAGTTCTAGTAAAGCTGAAATTAGTAATAGTATTGAAAAAATAATTTCTAACTTAGATGGTTGGGAATATTTTATGTATTTTAATAGTGGTTCAGAAAAATCATACCCAAAACAAAACACAGAACCTCCTTATATTTTATTTCCAACTGGAAGTACCGAAGCATTAACTTGGGTAGGGAGTACAGATGAAGGAAGTCCTTATTATGGAGGACAAGCCCTATCTGCTTCTAATTATGATGAAAATAATCAAGATTATTTATATAATTCAATACCTGAATATCTTAGAGAAGACCCAGAAAATGAAAAGTATGAATTATTCGTTGATATGGTTGCTCAACAGTATGATAACACATGGTTATATACTAAGAATTTAACCACTAGATTTGACGCGGATAACCGTTTAGATTATGGTATTTCTAAGGATTTAGTAGCGGATGCTATTAGAGATTTTGGTATAAAATTATATTCAAATAATTTTAACTCTAACGATTTATATACCGCCTTTTTAGGATTAACTCCCTCAGGTAGTACATTCCCTTTCCCAGATATGACGGGGTCAATCGATACTCTAGTTAACACACCTACGGGGTTTCAGTACGTAGATACTCAAATATCTGCCTCAAACGATATAGTCCCATTAGATGATGTTAATAAGCAATTATATAAACGAATTTACCATAACATACCCTTATTACTTAAGAAAAAAGGTACAATAGCTGGTATAAGAGCATTAATTACTGCTTATGGAATCCCAAGTACTATTTTAAGAATAAACGAATTTGGTGGTAAAGATAGAAACGACTTTCAAGATTGGGATTATAGTGAAGATGTATTTAATTACGCATTTCATTCTGATGGTATAAACAATCAAATTACCTCCTCATTTCAATTAAGTGATGATTTTGCTAATACTGTTCAAGAAACAAGACCAAAATCCTTACAATTTAGATTTAAAACACCAGGTGTACCTGAAACAGCAACACCAATACATCAAAATTTATGGGTTGGAGATAATAGTACATCCTTTATTACTTTAGATTATACAGGATCAGGAATGACTACTTCAAGTTATAGTGGATCATCCCCTTCTGAATCTAATGCCTATGGTACTTTAACATTTTATCCAGATGGGGGTAATGGATTAGACAAAACAGCAAGTATAGATTTACCTTTCTTTGATGGAGGATGGTGGTCAGTAATGGCTACAGTTGATTATTCAGGAAATGATAAAGCTTATATATACGCTGCTAATAGGATTGGTGATAAAATAGGACACTCTGGCTCAGATAGCATACTACATAACTGGCAATATTGGGATTTAGTTCAAACTTCAAGATTTCCAAATATAAATGGTGTATCTGTAAATGGGGTATTAGCTACACCTTTTTCTGGAGCATACCAAGAAATAAGATATTGGGATACAGCATTAAGTGAAAGTTTGTTTTACGATTATGTAGTTAATCCTTATTCAACCCAAGGTAATACAATTAATATAACACCTCAAGATTTAGCCTTTAGAGCAGATTTAGGTACACAATTAATAACATCAAGTAGAACTTCAATACATCCTAAAGTTACAGGATCTTGGGCAACAACACAGTCCTTTTCAAGTGGGGATAGTGAATTTTATGTAACTGGTTCATTTATACAAAATAGAGAAAGTATTTTCTTAAATCAAGTACCAGGAGGTATTAAAAATAGGATAAGCGATCAAATTAAAATAGTTCAAGAAGTATTACCTTCTGGTTCTACTTTATCACCTTATAGATCAATACAACAAGATATTTACCCAAGTGGTAGTAATCCTAGTATTAACTATTTAGAAGTAGCATTCTCACCTACAGATCAAGTTAACGATGATATTATAGCACAAATAGGTGCTTTTAATTTAGGAGAATATATAGGTGATCCTAGACAAATATCTGAATCTGGGTATTCCTACCCACAATTAGATGCTTTAAGAGATGCATATTTTACAAAATATATAAATAGTTATGATGTAAATGATTTTATTAGGTTAATTTCATTCTTCGATAATTCATTATTTAAAATGATAGAAGATTTTACACCTGCTAGAACGAGTTTATCTTCTGGTGTTGTAATAAAACAAAATTTATTAGAAAGAAACAGACAAGCACCTCCATCAATGTCATTTACCACCCCTGAATATTCAGGTAGTGTTAAATCATTCCCTAGAGACTATCAAGTACCTAACTCCAGTAGTTCATTTCCAGCATATGGTAATGTTAGTGGTTCTGCTATATATAGGTTTAGTGGTGGTACTGGGGGTTCATTTGAACCCTTTAATAATAATTTTGCTGCCCCCGTTAGCAAATCTGCTCAAAATACTTGTTTATTAGGGTATTTTTATAATACATCTAATGACTTATTAGAGGTAAATGATACTTTTGGTGAATCTATTTTTTCAACAAATATAGATAATAACCCTACTACCATGAGCCTTAATTTAAGAGGAGAATCAGGTATAAATAATTTTGATTTTCTTCAAGTATTAGCAACTTCATCTCTTAATCAAGATAATTTTCTATATTATAGTGCTTTATCAGGACAGGATAGAATGAAATATAAAATTGATGAAATTCAATTTGGTGGTGGTTATGGTGGTTTTGAAAGTGATTATGGAGAAACAACTTATGGTACAAATTATAGTAGTAGTGTATTTTTCAAATTAACCGTAATTACCAATTCAGGGTTTGTACCTGTAGAGGATCAAGAAGTAGAAATTTGTTTTGAACTTAATGGAGAACCTTATAGTGGTTTAACAGAAGCTGAAGTTTCTGCCTCTGAATTTTATGCTCAATACCCAGAGTTTGTACAACAATGGAGTGAGTCAATAGTTCCTTCTTTAGGAATTACACCTCCATATCATCAAGAACAAACAGGATCAAATCAATCCCCTCCTGTTAATTATCCTAGAATTGACCAAAGAGAGTTTTATAATGGAGAATTTGGTAATGCTATTCAAGTAGGAGCTAATGAAATTTGTAAAACATTTTTTGGACATGATGCTATTATAGATTATTTCTTTAGAATCCAATGGTTTAATAATATATCTAAAAATGAATCAGATTTTGTACTCCCTAACTTTATCCCAACAGAAGGAAATGTATGGTTTTGGGCAGACACAGTTAACCAAAATGGTATATTAACACAAAATTACCCCCTTAATATAACCCAAAACTTTCAAACCACTCCTTACCCATCTAACACTAATGTAACAACTACAAATATAACAACAGATGGTAGTGGAACAGGTGCTGAAGTAAGAATAAGCACAACAACACAACCTGCTGCCCAATCATGGTTAAGTGTTAAGGTAATTAATTCTCCTAGTAATTCTGGTTATCAAGTAGGGGATACTATAACAATATCTATAGCTGAATTACAAAGTTTAGGGTATACAACCGCAACACAAGATTTAATTATAACTTTAGAAGTTAAAGATGTTGCTTATGGTGTAACTAATAAGGTTAAATATATCAAAATGTCTAATGTTGATGTTAATGGTGTAGCAATACAACCCTTTATTACGGATAGTGATTATGTAATATTTAATTTAACAGGAGCCTCTGATTATCTAAATAATTTAATTGAAGGGTATCAATCTTATTTTATATCAAATACTTCAAATCAAAGTGATGGATTTCCTGGTACCGAAGATGCAACTTTATTAATAATTAATCAAGAACCTTCATCTAATGCAGTTAACTCATTTGATGATTCATTTTATAATTTAACCTTTAGTGCAAGTGGGGTATTTAGTTATTATGCTACCTCTTCAGGAGAAGATCCAAATGTAATCCCTTCAACAGGGTTTACAGAATCACTAGCACAAGGGTATTTTCCACCAATACCTACATACCCTACAGAATCGTTTTTTAAAGGATGGCATGAAGCTAATTATTTCCAAACAACAAATGATGGTGGTCTTGTTAGAGTATCAACGGGTGATAGTTTTAATACTGATACCTTTGGAAATTTTAACACAGGTTCAAGAGAGTTTGATGGAGATGCTACTAACACCCCAAGTGAAGTACCATGGTTTATGAATGCTAAAAATGACACATATCATGCTTTAAGTGCTTCATCTACTTTAACAGGAGGGGCACCATCAATAATAAAATTAGCTTTATATCAAGGCGATATAACAGCATCATCAGTCCCTATTGGACCCGCTTTTAATTTATATTCATCACCTTCAACTATAACAATAACTCCTAATTTACAACAAATTCAAGGAACTACTGATATTGTTAGTATAAGTAGTTGTGGGTCTGGAACTGTTCCTAGTTCTGGAACTCCAGCTGAAAGAACATCCACCACACAAGTAAGTGTAGGAGGTAATCCTAACACTCAATATGTAATGTATTTTATGACTGATGAAAGTGGTGCTTGGTTAGTACACCCAGGCACACCAAGTTTCCTTACTATAGTTGGTGGAGGAGTTACTCCTAATCCAACTGTAGCAAATAACGGGAATGTATATACAGGAGATAGAACTATTAATATTAGATGTGATGCATCCCCTGGTCCAACTCCCCCAGATAATTTAGAGGAAACTCAAAGAGATTGGAGAGTTGTTATAAAGAATTTTGATCAAACCAATTATCCTCTAAATGAATCTTATTGTGCTTATTATCAATTAGGTTATTTTGGAGGACCGACACAAGGAGATGATCCTATAGATCCATAAAAAATAATAATAGTATAAAAAAATAGTTTTAAAATATTTATAACAAAATAACATAAATGGCAGTAGCTCCAACACCAGACATAAGGTATTATCTTAAAGAAACCACTAATCAGATATTAGTATCAGGTTCTTCTAATAATTTAGATATGAATCTTAAACTTAATTCTATTAAGGATCCTACAACGGTAGCTAATAATAATTATACTTCTAAAATCTCATCATTAGGGACTAATATTTCGTATGTAGTACAAAATGGAATAGAATTTACTAATTTAATACTAAACCAAAATTTATCTTATACCCAACCAACTACATCTGCAACTAATACTGCTACTATAACAAAAAATGGTAGTGAAAATGGTACTGGGGCAATATTCTTTTTAAAATCTGTAGGTTCAAATATTAACCAAGTTAAAGTTAATAACACAGGATCAGGATATCAAGTAGGAGAAACTATAACATTTACACAATCAGAACTATTAGCTGAAGGATTTACAGCTGTTTCAAGTGGTATAGTTATTACTTTAACTACAAATAATATAGTAGAATCAACAACTGAAATCCCAATTAGAAACGATCAAGAGCTATGGGTATACAGAGGATACAATACTGATGGTGGAGATGGAGATACATATAGATATAACCCACACATCCATAGACCTTATAAGGCTTATATATTAACAGAAACAGGTTCAGGATCACCAGCTTCTCCCTTTATTCCTCTAGGTGGCAATGTATATACATCAACAGTTAATAGTAATGTAAACATAAATAATGTTTTTTTAGAAGGTACATTAAATGAGTTAGGAAATGGGGTTTTAAATGGGGTAACTCAAGTAAACCAACAAGTAAGTGGTTCATTTCAAGTATTTCATGAAGAAATGGGTGTTAGTCCATGGGTTTTTACCCAGTATACTTCTATATCCGCAAACCCACCATCAGCAGGTGCCGCATTTAGGGTATATAAAGAAAACGCTACAACAACAGATAGTGGAAATTATAATTTTAGAACTAATACATCACCCCCTGTAATTAATGAAAATATAGCATATAATGACTCAACTATTGCTAGTGTAACAGAAGTATATGTAGGTGATGGTTCAACTTTTTATCAAACATTAACAACTTTATCGGGATCAGTAGAAGATTTTAATAAAAATGCAGGTAAAATAAAGGTAGCACAATTTTCAAATATTTTAAATAATGTTGAATGGGACATTACTGATTTAGAAACAGTTCCTGGAGCTGATCCTTATATAAAATTAACAGTAAATAATGTTAATTTAAGTGTAGGGTATTCTACACTTCCTGATACGGAAGCTGTCACTCTTACTTTATCTGAGTTTAGTGATTTAACTAATACTATAAGTCAAACTCAAGGTACTTCTCTAAATCTACAACCAATAGTATTTAATAATTCTTTAAGAAATGGGGATTATACTTATACAAGTAGTTTTTTCCCAACATCCGGAACTGTTCCTAATGCTAATGATGCTGTAGGAACTACACAATTTGGTTTATGTACAAATTATGGGTATTTTGTAAAATATACGGTATCATATGATAATGCTAATGTTGGGGAAGAAACAATAGATGTTAATTTTACAAGTAGTACTAACGATTTAGTCCCCAATACCTTTCAATTACCAGAAGGCTTTTCAGCAGGTATTTTTGCCCAAATAGGATCAATATCAACAACAGGATTTACATTCCCTAGTAATACAAGCCAAAACCAAGATGGTACTTATATTTCACCTCAATTAAATATTACAATAGAAAACCCTAATGCTAATAACCAAAACATAATACCCCCAGATTTATTTGCAACTAGATGGAGTGATGTTTATATTTCATTCTCACAATCTTTATCTTCTAGTATAGATGGTTTATATGTTTTTAATCAACTCCCACAAAATGATGTACAAGTAACAGCATCAATGTTTTTAGCGGCATGGACTGGTAGCGATGATGAAGGTGCAAAATACGCATCTGCTATATATGCCACAGACGTATATGGAGAGGGTGAAGACGGCGATGGTCCAACTTGGCCTACCGCTTCAATTCGATTATATACTGGTAGTTACCCACTTAGTATTCCAACAACAGCTAATAATTTTGTAACAGAATCTCAATTTAAAAATGATTCAATTCATCTGGGTGGTTATGCCATTACTATGAGTTATTTAATACCCTCCCAATCTATTAATATTAAGGATTGTTTATCTTTAGCATTACAAGTATCATCAGGGTCAGCAAATTCTGCTTCAGTAGAAAATTCTTTAGTAGTACGACATTATGAATTAGAATTTAATACACCTGCGGGATTAATAGAAGGAGATGGTTTAGTTCCAACAGTTATAGAAAATGCCTTTTCGGGATCAAATGGATTTGATAACGAGGTTGATTGTCAACCTTTATTAAATAATGTTGTTGGTGAAAGAGAAAATGGACAAATACAAATAGTAAATTACTCAGTTGATCCTTATACACCTTCAAATTTTCAATTGATACTTTCAGGATCAGCATTAAAATCTACAGTACCCTCCTCAAACTATACTCAACTAACTAGTATTTATCCTAGATATGTTGGGTCAAGATCAACATCAGATGATTTTAATCTTTCATCTTCAGAGTCACCAATTCAATATACATATGGTAATGTTCCTGTAGTTGATTATTTAAACACAAATTTTGCATATGCTGAACAAATAACAGACCCCTATCCTGTAATAAACGATAAAGTACAATTTAATGTTAAATATCTAATTAATGGGACAGGAGATGCTAATAATCCAAACTTATCACCTTATACCGCTTTTGATATTAAAAGTACTTGGAAAGAAACAACTAATAGTAATGATCCAGATTTAATAGAGACAGGTAAGGTAGCAATGAACCAAGTGGAGGGATCAACAGCATATAACTTTCTAAATGGGGATCAAGAAATAGAAAAGGTAGCACAACAATTAGTACCTATTTTATATTCTCAAACATCTTCTAATGGTTATCAATCTTTTATACCATTAAAAGGACAATCAATCCCAGAATATACTCAACCATATACAGAATATGGTATGAATTATAATGGTGCTTTATTTGTCCCAGCAAACGGTGTTAACCCAGCTAACAAAAATATTAATATCAGTAACTTATTAGGAAGTGTATCCGCTACTACTTTACAAGCAGGTGTTAATTATTTAAATAATTTTGGTCCTGATATAACCCCAGATTCATGTGATGATCCTATTATAACAAACGCTGCTTGTGCCACTGATCCTAATGCATCTTTAGGTAATGTATTTTTTATTACAGATCCCAAAGAACCAGTTGGAAGTACAAATGGTTTATCTGCTCCTTATTCTATAGAATTTAGTGGAAAATTCCCTACAACACCACCACAAGAAGTTAGAACATCTACAGGTGGTTGGAATGATGGTTCCAATTACAATGGGGGTGAAGTAGGTACATTTGAAATATCACTTCAAGCATATAAACGAAATGCCTTTGGACAGTTTGCATGGAGAAATATAAAATTAAGTTTAATAGAACAAGTTAAATTAGTTCTTCATTATGCAGGTGGTAGTATACTTAGTATACCTTTAGCTTCAGCTTATGGTGCACAAAATGTTGGGTTAGTAGATAATGGTTTTAAACTTAGAGTTAATATGAGAGCTCATGATACTAGGAATTATGCTAATGAAAGTGGTCAAAATGCTTATGGGGCTACATATGCTACCTTAGATATAGGGATAAAAAATGCTCCAAGCGAAATTATAAAATCAAATAGACCATATAGAATTAAGGTATCACAAACTTATTTATCAGAAAATGTTGATCCCCCTAGGAATTATTGGAATCCAATAAATAGACCACAAATAAATGGTGGTCAATTAATAACCCCAGCAGTAGAAGGCCCATTTGTAAATTTAATAATTAATTCTAATACAGAAGATGAAGGCCAAGCTGAAAGTGCAGGATCAATGGTAACTCCATTTTGGGTATTTCCTGATAGTTCAACTACAGAATTATTTATAAGGGAGGATGGAACTAATTATGAATTAGACCAACAAATATATTTATCTAATGCTAATAATTATCAACCAGACCCAGGATCAGATCCACCAACATATTCTCCACAACCTTTTGGAAATGATTATTATAATTCAGGTAGATCACAACAATCTTTAAATTATCTTCCAGGACCCAGTTCAAGATTTCCAGGTGGGTTTGAACCAGAGGATACTGTAATACCTAATTTTAACATTCCATGGACAGTAGAAGTAGGTGATCAAATACGATTTATTAACGATGAATCTCAGGTATTTAATGTTTTAGGAGTAAAAACTCCAGAAGAAAGAGAAAATAATGATAGACAGTTATTATTATTATTAGACAGATCAGTTGATCCTTCTATTAATAAAGATTTCTTTTTATTAAGAAGATGGAGGTTTGAACCTTCATCAATAATAATAAATCAAACTTTTCCTTATGCTGAATTACCGATAAAAAGAGAATTCATACCATCACAAAATCAAGATTTAGTATATGGTACTGATACGGGACAACCTCCTACCCCACAAAATGCTACTGGGTCTTTTACTACACAGGAGCAATCTGGAAGTATTATAACAACGTACTCACCATTATTAAAGAAAAATAACACACCTTCTGGTTTCTTATTTCCAAATTTTCCAATAAAAGAAATAGAACTTACACCAGATGAAGCATTAATCCAACTAAGGGACAACAAACTAATAGATTAACATATTTATAACATATAATAATAAACACAAATGGGATATTTAAACAATTCAGTAATAACAGTTGATGCTATCTTAACAACAAAAGGTAGAGAATTGTTAGCAGCTAACGACGGTTCATTTAGAATCACACAATTTGCTTTAGCAGATGATGAAATAGATTATACACTTTATAATCCATCACACCCTTCTGGTTCACAGTTTTATGGTGAAGCTATAGATGGAATGCCTTTATTAGAAGCATTTCCTCTTGAATCACAAATAATGAAATATAAATTAGCAACACTACCAAGAGGTACAGCTAAATTACCAGTATTAAATGTTGGGTATAATGCAGTAACACTTCAACAAGGTGCTACATTAGCAATTACCCCTCAAACATTAAATTACTTAGGTAATGATCAAGTGTTTGAAACATCAGGTTATAGTGTAACTATTGCAGATGTTCGTTTATTAAATACTTTTGAAGCAACTGGTATTAATACAGCAGCCTCAACAACTGCTAATGTTAATTCAACAACAACTTTAGGAACAAATGTTTCTTCAACTATAACAGGTACACAGGTTACATTAAGAGCAACTACAGTAAATACATTGTTTGGGGCAAATGCAACTTTATTAAGTACTTTAACATTTACAGGTTTAGATAGTGGGGCAAGAATTACTATTCCAATAACAATAACTAAATCAACAACATAATAAAAAAGATATGGGATTTAAAAGATTAGAAGCAGATGATTTTGTAGTAAGTGCACAAGCACAAACTTCCACCTGTTGGACAAATAACGCACCAGTACTTACAACCTTCTTTACAAGATCGGGTCAAGTAGTAGCAGAATCAGGAAAATATTATACAACAGTATATAACCTTGAACAGGGTGATGCTGGTTCACAAGCCCAATTTGAAATTGCTTATGGTAACGAAACAGGAGGAGGAGCTCTTGCTTATAATCAACCAGCAGTGCCTAATGTATCCCCAGCTTCTACAATTTATGGGCAATATAGAACACTAGTATTAGAAGATGAAAATGGATCTTTTGTATTTGGAGGTGTTACAGGTAGTTCAATTTATGCTGTTAGTGTAGAAAGATCAGCTTATAAACAATCTTTATTCCCTGGTTCATTAAATGTAATATTAACTGGTCCTACAAATCAACAAGTAACTTTAACTGATAATTCAAATATGGTTACTGTACCAACTTTTTATGGTACAATGAGAGCATATGAAGTAATTAGTGGATCTGATGGTTTTTCATATAACTCAGGTTCAGGTGGTACCGGATATACAGAAAAAAGTGGTTCATATGGTTTATTTTTACCAGATATTGGAACAATATTATTAAATGGAGATGCTTTAGATTTATCTGGAGCAGATGGAGGAATATCTTTAGGTACAAACCAAGACTTAAACTCAATTTCCGATCCTACTAACCCAGTAAAATTACTTAACAGTTTTAAAACAGGTTCTTCATTTGGATTAAACTCAGAAGAAACAATTACTTCAGATTTTGTATTTATTAGAGCAAGAAATAGTGAATTCAATTATTCAGAAAACCCATCATATATTTCAGGATCAACTGGGGAAGTTATTTATAATTACTTTATTAATAACCCTCAAACATATATGACATCAATTGGATTATATAATGATTCAAATGAACTGTTAGCGGTAGCAAAATTATCAAAACCTTTAAACAAAGATTTCACAAAAGAAGCTCTTGTTAGAGTTAAACTAGATTTTTAAAAATGAATGGGCGCTTACAAAACATTAAACTCACAAGATATAATAATATCACCTTTAGAGCTAACTAAAGGATTTTCATTTACTGGAAATGCTTTAACTGCTTCTGATGTAGGGGTTGATCGTTTTTTAGGAGCAAAATTCCAAACTTCTAGTGCTACAGGGTATATAACAGAATATTCACAGTCTTCTGTATATTATTCTGCTCAACAATTATATTATTCAAATTACATCTCAAGTAGTAATGGCGAGGTACAAATAGCTAATACACAATCAATATCCCCAGATGGTACTACTCATGGTATAATAGATTCAAATGCCTTTGAAAACTTTGATCAAACTGATTTAAACCCAGAAAAATATTGGCCAACTAGTTCTTATACAACACGAACCTTACTTGGTCCCTTATATGGGGAAGCTATATATGGAGAAGATGTTTATGGTGAACCCACAGAAATATCTCCTACTATAGGAGTAATATCAATACCCAAATCTTTATTTGGAGATTATATTTTACCTAGTTCTATTAACATCACTACCCCCAGTGGAAGTTATTATGATGATGGTGAAGGTAAACTAATAAGAACAAATATAAATGATACTGTAACCGTAGTAGGTAATGTTATTTATGGGCAAGGTATGATTGTTTTTACTGGTGGAAGTAGAAAAGAAGGAATTGGAGAAGAAGGGTATTGGGGTAGTGCGGAATATGGAGACGGTATATATGGTGGAAGAACAGTAGGAAATAATGATGTTGAAAACCTTATAGATACTCTTAATATAACTGTATCCTTTTCATCTTCTTTTACTATTTATGAAACGCAATATAAATGTACTATTGGAGAAAGTGAATTTAATTATACATTAAACCCTTCAACAATATCAGGTTCTAGTAATGACGGTACTGTTTATGCATATGCCACGGGGTCATATTTTTCCCCATATGTTACAACAGTAGGCTTATACAATAATAGCAACGAATTAGTAGCAATTGGGAAAATGGCACAGCCACTTCCTACATCAAGAACTACTGATACAACAATTTTAGTAAACATTGACAGACAATAACCTTTTATATATTTATAATAAAATAAATACCAATACATCATGGCAGACCAAGAATCTACATTATCCGGAGCAGGGATACAAACAGGAGAAACAGTAGAAGCAATACAAGTAAAACAAATAGTAGATGCTTTTACTAATAATAGAAATACATCATATAACCTTTCAGGGTCATTTAAAATGACCGGGTCTTTTTCAACCACAGGCTCTGTAACTTTAAAAGGAGCATACGAAAACGAAGCAACAACTCCAGGAGAACAAGCTTATCCAATGTTATTAATAAAGGATGATGGAGAACTTTTTAGAGGAGCATCCGCATCAGGAGCAACAGGACCTCAAGGAGCTCAAGGTATAATAGGTGCAACAGGTCCACAAGGTGCAAATGGTGCTCAAGGTGCACAAGGTGCACAAGGTACTCAAGGTATAACAGGTGGTGTAGGTACAAAGGGTGCTCAAGGTGCAAATGGTGCTCAAGGTGCACAAGGTATAATAGGTACTCAAGGTATAACAGGTGCAGATGGTACAGGTGCACAAGGTGCACAAGGTATAATTGGTATTCAAGGTATAACAGGTGCAGATGGTACAGGTGCACAAGGTGCACAAGGTATAATAGGTAACCCTGGTTCACAAGGTGCTCAAGGTATAATAGGTGGAGATGGTAGCGAAGGTACTCAAGGTGCTCAAGGTATAATAGGTAACCCGGGTTCACAGGGTATTCAAGGTTTACAAGGTATAACAGGTGATACTGGTTTACAAGGTCTACAAGGTATAACAGGAGCAGGAACACAAGGTACTCAAGGTATTCAAGGTATTACTGGTGCAGATGGCGCTCAAGGTATACAAGGTATAACAGGTGCAGGCACACAAGGTGCTCAAGGTATTACTGGTTTACAAGGTCTACAAGGTATAACAGGTGCAGGCACACAAGGTGCTCAAGGTATTACTGGTCTACAAGGTTTACAAGGTATAACAGGTGATACTGGTTTACAAGGTCTACAAGGTATAACAGGTGCGGGAGCACAAGGTTTACAAGGTATAACAGGTGATACTGGTTTACAAGGTCTACAAGGTATAACAGGTGCAGGCTCACAAGGTTTGCAAGGTATAACAGGTGTAGGAGCACAAGGTTTACAAGGTATAACAGGTAATACTGGTTTACAAGGTTTACAAGGTATAACGGGTAATGAAGGTGTAGGTGCTCAAGGTGCTCAAGGTATAATAGGTACTCAAGGTATAACAGGTGCAAGTGGTGGAGGAGTAAATCCTGAAATAAGCAATACGATTAGATATATAGCTTCTCCTGTAGCTTCTACAAGAGAATTTCAAATAATGTCTACTGGAGATGTATTTAAAGGTTTAGACTATACAAGGGTAGGATCTACTGTAACTATTACATCAAGTGCACACGGTTTAACAAATGGTGATTTTATAGTAGTAAGAGGAGGAGTAGATAGTTATTTATATGTTACAGTTTCAAATGTTTCAACAAATGAATTTGATTATACTTCATCTACATCTGGAGCAGCAACTGGAGCAGATGCAGCATACATACCTGCTGCTAAAGTTACTTCATTTACAGGTACAACAGCAACAGTATCATCCCCTTCAGCAGGAAATATACAAATATTATCAATGACAGTAACAAGAGGAACAGAGTTTACTGCAGATTTCACTTTAACTATGCCTTCTAGCATAGGAAATGGAGCAGGTGCAAATACGTCAATAACTAATCAAAACCCACCAATAATTTCATGTTGGAATATATCAAATGGTTCACCTTTAACATCCCCATCCGTTACTTGTAATACATCTTCTAATTTTAATGTGTTTACGTTAGGAGGATTAGCAACGGCAGTAAACAACTTAATAAGATTTCAATTTTAATTAAAAAACCAATAAAAAAATATAAAAAATAATGGCCGGATACGAAAAACAACTTTTTATTGGTAGGGTATCAAATGTAACCCCACAGTACAATAATATAGTATTTATAAATGGTACTATTTCATCAGGAGATGATAGAATTACAGGGATTACGGGACAAAGTGGGGTTCAAGATCCAAGTCTATTAAGAGTAGGTATGACCATACAATCTTTTGGTGGAGGGTATGCTTCAAATCCTACAATCCTTAGTATAGATAGTGCGACACAAATAACAGTAGATCAAAACGCAACAAGTAATGTAACGAATGTATTTGGAGCTTCTTTACCAGCAGGTAAATACTACTTTTCATCAGCATCATTTTTAGACCCACAGAATCTAATTAATGTAAATGATATCACAGGTAGTTTAGAATCAGATTATGATGAAGCATTAAGCCCATTATATGCTATTATAGGACAAGCATCAACTACACTTGGTGGTACACAAATTAACGGTAGATTTTTTAACTATAAAATAACAGATGTACCTTATAGAAGTATAGGTAGTGCTGAAATATCAGCATTTGTAGAATGGGCAGGAGAAGATACAGAAGCGGATAGTGGAAATGCCTTATTTACCTCTGCAAATCAAACATTAGCTATTGGAGCTTTATCAGAAACAGCCTCAGCAGTAACAATATTTGATCCAAGTTATATTACAGGAACCGCAGTAGGTTCAACTGTAGCAGGTTATCAACAAACCGTAGTAGGAGTAATAGATCAAGCACTTACAGAATCAGATGGTTTTCCTTATACAGGATCAGCTCAAATAACAGGAAGTTTAAGTGTAACAGGTAGTAGTATTATATCATTAGATACTGAAGAACATTTCTTAATAAATAATACAACTGCGGTAACACAAAGTCTATTTAAAATAGATAGTGAAGGTATAGCTATATTTAGAGTTCAACCTGATGGTTTTGAACCAACCCCTGAACCAGGGCATATGTATTTTACAACTGAATCTGTGTTTTTTGGGTTTGAAGGTACTTAAAAAAAATTAGAAAAATATTAATAAATAAAACAGGTTGCATATTTATAAACGAGAAAATTCTCAAAACTTAATAATAATCAAAAAAAACAATTAGTCAATGGCAACATGGAAAAAAGTAATTGTATCCGGATCATCAGCAGCGTTAGCTAGCTTAACCCTAGATACAGCATTACCCGTAGCATCGGGTGGTACAGGTGGGGCAACCTTTACAGACGGCGCCCTAGTCGTAGGTAGTGGAACAGGAGCACTTACGTCTCTTGCTCAAGCTACGAATGGTCAATTAGTAATCGGTTCTACAGGAGCAGATCCTGTATTAGGAACTATTACTGGTGGATCAAATATTACAGTAACAAATTCAGCAGGTGGTATTAGTATTGCTGCAACAGGTTTAGGTTCAGGTACAGTACAAACTGTATCAGCAACTGGAACTGAAAATGGTTTAACATTAACTTCAGATGGAGATACTGTTGATCCAGTAATCACATTAGGTGGTACTTTAGGAAATATTGCAAATTCTCAGTTAGTAAATGATAGTGTAACACTTGGTTCTACAGAAGTAGATTTAGGTACAACTGCAACTACATTAGCAGGTTTAACACTTACCGGTGTTACAGCAACTGGTTCATTCAGCGGTTCATTTATTGGAACAACAAACCTTCCAGATTTAACATCAGGTAATGGTTTAACAGGTGGTCCTTACGATGGAGCAGCAGCAGCAACATTTGCAGTACAAGCAAATGGTTCAACATTAGATGTTGGAGCAAGTGGTGTAAAAGTAGCAGATGCTGGAATTACAGCAACTCAAATTGCATCTTCAGTAGCAGGAGCAGGTTTATCAGGTGGTGCTGGATCAGCATTAGCAGTAAATGTAGATGGTACTTCACTTGAAATTACTACAGATACCATAAATATAAAAGCAGGTGGTGTTAGTAATGCAATGTTAGCAAATGATGGTATTACAATTGCAGGTACTGATGTTTCATTAGGAGGGTCAATAACAGCAGCTACAATATTATCTGGTTCAGGAGTAGTATCAGGATCTGACGCCGTTCCAAACCCATTAGCGGATGGAAATGGTATTGCAGATTTCTCTTATGATGGAGGAACAGCAGGTATCCTAGTTGCAGTAGAAGCAGATGGTTCTACCTTAACAGTAGGAGCAGGTGGTGTAAAAGTATCAGATGATGGAATTACAGCAACACAAATTGCAGATGACGCAGTTGGAACAGCAGCTATAGCAGATGGTGAAGTAACAAATGCTAAATTAGCAAATGATGGCATTACTTTAGGTACAACAGATGTTACATTAGGTGCGGCAGCAACAACTACAATTGCAGGATTAACAAGTGTAACTTCTACAGCATTTGTAGGTGCTTTAACTGGTAATGCTGATACAGCTACTAAAATAGCAAGTATTACAAATAGTAATATTGTTCAATTAGCTGCTACACAAGCATTAACAAACAAAGATTTAACAGGTGCAGGAAATACTTTCCCAACCTTTAATCAAGATACAACAGGTAACGCTGCCACTGCAACAGAAGCAGCAAGTGTTGCCGCAAATTCAGTTGCTTTAGGAACTGATACAACAGGTAACTATGTTGCTACACTTGGATCTGGAACTGGTGTAACAATTGGATCCAATACGGGTGAAGGTTCAACTCCAACAATAGCTGTAGATTATGGCTCAACTGCTAACACGGCAGTAGAAGGAGATACAACTGCAACATTCGCAGGTACAACAAATGAAATTACAGTATCAGATACTTCCGCTCAAGCAATTGGTGGAAATATTGCTTTAACAATTGGTTTACCAGATGATGTAACAATCGGACAAGATTTAACTGTAACAAGAGATGTTCAAATTGGAAGAAACGCAGTAGTATCAGGTAACTTAACAGTTGCAGGTACAGCAAGTTTCCAAAACACTCAGAATTTAGATGTAGCTGATAGATTTATTAGAATGGCATCAGGTTCAACCGCAGTTGGAGATGGTGGTATTGTAGTACAACAAGATGGTCCTGCAAATGGTGAAGCGTTTGCTTACGATGCAGCAACAACAAGATGGAGTACAACAGGTTCATTTGATCCAAGTACAGAAGCTTATACACCAGACTCATTTATGTCATTGGTAGTAGAAGGTGCAACAGGAATAGATGTTCCAACAGCAGTAGTTGCTAAATTCCAGAAGAAAGGTAACATATTTGTAGCAGATAACGAAGACATTTACATTTATTCATAAGAATAAGTAAATGGGTTTTAAAGCAGGTAATACAAGAATAGGAGAGGCAGACCCATTAGCGGGTCTGCCAATTCTTACTAGAGAAGAGATATTATTTATGTTAAATATAATCCGGAAATCAACCTTTACAGGAGGAGAAATGGAAGAAATTTATAATTTAACTTTAAAATTACAAAAAATGTATCTTGATTTAGAAAAATTTAAAAATAAATAGTTATGGATATATACACATTAGAAGACTTATCATTAAGAGAAATAAAAGCTTTATTAGTAGGAATTAAAGAAATTAGTATTAAGGGAGTAGACGCTATGTTTATTGGAACTTTACAATTAAAACTTCAGGAACAAATAGCTCAAATTGAAGAACATTTAAATTCTCAGCCCACTCCTCCTCCTATAGAAGGTTAATTAACCATATTCTTTTAATATTTATCATTATATATAATAAAATATGGCAAATTGGAGAGAAGTAATAGTAAGTGGATCAAACGCTTTACTTGAAACCCTAGGGGTAGATAACGATACAAATATTAGTGGGTCTCTTTTAGTCTCAAAATCAATATACGATACAGACGAATCTCCTGGAATATTAGGTCAAGTTTTATCTTCTACAGTATCAGGTTCACAATGGATAGATATATCTGGAGCAGGTGCTCAAGGTACTCAAGGTATAACGGGTAATACTGGTTTACAAGGTTTACAAGGTTTACAAGGTATTACTGGTACTCAAGGTCTACAAGGTATAACTGGTAATACTGGTTTACAAGGTCTACAAGGTATTACTGGTACTCAAGGTATACAAGGTACAACAGGTGTAGGAGAAGTAGGATCGCAAGGTTTACAAGGTATACAAGGTAATACTGGTACTCAAGGTTTACAAGGTATAACAGGAATACAAGGTACTGATGGTCAAAAGGGCTCACAAGGTACAGCAGGTAACTTTGGAGGTGCTTCTTTTGATTATACATTTAGTACAACAGTACCTTCTCCACCAACAGATCCAGGCACAGGGATTGTTCAATTAAATAATTCAACTCAAAATGCCGCAACAAGCTTATATTTAGATGCCACGGATGACAATGGAAACAGCATTGTTCAATTTATGACAACTATTGATAATGCTTCATCTACAATAAAAGGACACGTTAGAATATCAGAAAAAGGTAATACTGACGATTTTATATTATATCAAATTACTACAGTAGCAGGACAAGATACAAATGCCTGGTATATTTTAACTATATCCTCAGAAGCATCTTCTACATCAAGTCCATTTGCTAATGGAGATGACATAATAGTTTCTTTTCAAGTAACGGGTGATGCAGGTGATAAAGGAGCTCAAGGTACCCAAGGTATTACTGGTACTCAAGGTTTGCAAGGTATAACAGGTGACATTGGTTTACAAGGTCTACAAGGTATTACTGGTACTCAAGGCTTACAAGGTTTACAAGGTATTACTGGTGAACAAGGTCTACAAGGTATTACGGGTAATACTGGTTTACAAGGTCTACAAGGTATAACAGGTGAGCAGGGCTTACAAGGTCTACAAGGTATAACAGGTGCCAAAGGTGCTCAAGGTACTCAAGGTATTACTGGTGAGCAAGGTTTGCAAGGTTTGCAAGGTATTAATGGTGAACAAGGTCTACAAGGTTTGCAAGGTATAACAGGTACCAAAGGTGCTCAAGGTACTCAAGGTATTACTGGTGAACAAGGTCTACAAGGTTTACAAGGTATTACTGGTGAACAAGGTCTACAAGGTTTACAAGGTATAACAGGCGAGCAAGGTTTACAAGGCTTACAAGGTCTACAAGGTTTACAAGGTAATATTGGTTTACAAGGTCTACAAGGTATAACTGGTAATACTGGTTTACAAGGTCTACAAGGTATAACAGGTGAGCAGGGCTTACAAGGTCTACAAGGTATTACGGGTAATACTGGTTTACAAGGTCTACAAGGTATAAAGGGTGAACAAGGTATACAAGGTTTACAAGGTATTACTGGTACTAAAGGAGCTCAAGGTACACAAGGTATAACAGGTGATACTGGTTTACAAGGTTTACAAGGTATAACTGGTGATATTGGTTTACAAGGTTTACAAGGTGTAAAAGGACAAAAAGGAGAAGTAGGTTTACAAGGTCTACAAGGTATAACTGGTAATACTGGTTTACAAGGTCTACAAGGTATAACAGGTGAGCAGGGCTTACAAGGTCTACAAGGTATTACTGGTGAACAAGGTCTACAAGGTTTACAAGGTATAAAGGGTGAACAAGGTATACAAGGTTTACAAGGTATTACTGGTGAACAAGGTTTACAAGGTTTACAAGGTATAACAGGTGATACTGGTTTACAAGGTTTACAAGGTATAACTGGTGATATTGGTTTACAAGGTTTACAAGGTGTAAAAGGACAAAAAGGAGAAGTAGGTTTACAAGGTTTACAAGGTATTACTGGTACTAAAGGAGCTCAAGGTACACAAGGTATAACAGGTGATACTGGTTTACAAGGTTTACAAGGTCTACAAGGTATAACTGGTGAGCAAGGTTTGCAAGGTTTGCAAGGTATTACTGGTGAGCAAGGTTTGCAAGGTTTGCAAGGTATTACTGGTGAGCAAGGTGCTCAAGGCCTACAAGGTATACAAGGTAATACAGGCTTACAAGGTCTACAAGGTATTACTGGTGAGCAAGGTTTACAAGGTTTACAAGGTTTACAAGGTAATACAGGCTTACAAGGTCTACAAGGTTTACAAGGTAATACAGGCTTACAAGGTCTACAAGGTCTACAAGGTATAACAGGTGAAAAAGGTACTCAAGGAACAGAAGGTTCATTTGGTGGTGCTTCATTTGATTATACATTTGACACTTCAACAGCAAACTCAGATCCAGGAACAGGTAAAATAAGATTAAGTAACTCAACTCAAACATCAGCAGCTGAAGCCTATATTGATATTACAGATGATAATAGTAATTCAATTCAATCATTTTTATTATCAATTAAAGCCGTAACTTCAGCTATTAAGGGGCATATGAGAATAGCAAGTAGAACAGATTCTACTCAATTCTTATTATATCCAATAGATGATTTAACTGACAATACAGGTTGGTGGACATTAGATTTAGATACAATATCATCATCAGGAGGAAGTGCATTTATAAACAATCAGGATATTTTAATATCATTTACAACTGTAGGTGATAGAGGAGATACAGGACAAAAAGGTGCTCAAGGTACTCAAGGTCCACAAGGCCTACAAGGTATACAAGGTAATACTGGTTTACAAGGTTTACAAGGCATAACAGGTGCTAAAGGTGCTCAAGGTACTCAAGGTATAACAGGTGATATTGGTTTACAAGGTTTACAAGGTATAACAGGTACTAAAGGTGCTCAAGGTACTCAAGGTATTACTGGTACTAAAGGAGCTCAAGGTACACAAGGTATAACGGGTACTACTGGTTTACAAGGTTTACAAGGTATAACAGGTGAACAAGGTTTGCAAGGTCTACAAGGTATAATAGGTACTAAAGGTGCACAAGGTGCTCAAGGCGTACAAGGTTCAACAGGACAAAAAGGTGCACAAGGCCTACAAGGTATAAAAGGAGAAAAAGGAGAAGTAGGCGCACAAGGTCTACAGGGTATAATAGGTGAACAAGGCTTACAAGGCTTACAGGGTATAACAGGTGATACTGGTTTACAAGGTTTACAAGGTATTACGGGTGAACAAGGCTTACAAGGTTTACAAGGTATAACAGGTAATACTGGTTTGCAAGGTTTACAAGGTATAACGGGTGATACTGGTTTGCAAGGTTTGCAAGGTATAACAGGTAATACTGGTTTGCAAGGTTTACAAGGTATTACCGGTGAACAAGGTCTACAAGGTTTACAAGGTATAAAAGGAGAAAAAGGAGAAGTAGGCGCACAAGGTCTACAGGGTATAACAGGTGAACAAGGCTTACAAGGTTTACAAGGTATAACAGGTGATACTGGTTTACAAGGTTTACAAGGTATAACGGGTGAACAAGGCCTACAAGGTCTACAAGGTATAACGGGTGAACAAGGCCTACAAGGTCTACAAGGTATTACTGGTACTAAAGGAGCTCAAGGTGCACAAGGTATAACAGGTAATACTGGTTTGCAAGGTTTGCAAGGTATTACTGGTGAGCAAGGTCTACAAGGTTTACAAGGTATAACAGGTGAACAAGGTTTACAAGGTTTACAAGGTATAACTGGTGAACAGGGCTTACAAGGTTTACAAGGTATTACTGGTACTAAAGGAGCTCAAGGTACACAAGGTATAACGGGTACTACTGGTTTACAAGGTTTACAAGGTATAACGGGTGAACAAGGCCTACAAGGTCTACAAGGTATTACTGGTACTAAAGGAGCACAAGGTGCACAAGGCGTACAAGGTTCAACAGGTACTAAAGGAGCACAAGGTATAACAGGTAATACTGGTTTACAAGGCTTACAAGGCATTCAGGGTACTCAAGGTATACAAGGTACAACAGGTGTAGGAGAAGTAGGATCACAAGGTTTACAAGGTATAACAGGATCACAAGGTTTACAAGGTTTACAAGGTATTACCGGTACTAAAGGTGCACAAGGAACTAATCCTACAGCACCTGGAAATAATAATGAAGTATTAACATCTGATGGGAATGGTGGAATCATTGCCGAAGGAAATTTAACATTTAGTACTAGTAATCTTAGTATAAAAGGTGCAAGTGGAACTGATGGTGAATTAAATATTTATAGAGATGGAGCTAATGGTGTTAAAATACAAGGTAATGGTGCTGATAATACAGATTTTACATTTCAAGGAGATACTGGAACAAATTTTGGTAAATTTAAATTTATATCCAAAACTCCAGGTGGTACAACAACAGAAGTAATAAAATACGATGCTACTGATGTTACTATTTCTAAAGATGTTGTAATGGATAATGATTTACAAATGTCTGATGGTAAAATAACTATTGACCAACAAACATTAAGTAATGCAACATCTACAATTACATTTAACCCATCATTAGGTTCAAATGCTAAAGTTACCTTAAATGGTGATAAAACATTAGCAATGTCAGGTTGGGTAACAGGTGATACAGGTGTACTATTAGTTGAACAAGGATCAGGTACAACATATACTGTAACACTACCTGGTGGATCTGTTATAATAGGTGGGGGTTCATATACTACAACAACAACAAGTGGTGGTACTGATGTATTAGGTGTTTATTATGACGGTACTAGTTATTACTGGTCAATCCCAGGAGGAGCATCAGGTGCTCAAGGTATAACAGGTGCAAAAGGTGCTCAAGGTGCTCAAGGTGCAGGCGCTCAAGGTGCTCAAGGTGCTCAAGGTATACAAGGTACAACAGGTACAGGTACTAAAGGTGCACAAGGTGCAACAGGAACAGGTGCTCAAGGTGCTCAAGGTATACAAGGTACAACAGGTGCAGGCTCATCAACTCCAGGATCTAATAATCAAGTATTAACATCCGATGGTAGTGGTGGAATGGTAGCTGAATCAGGTTTAACATTTGGTGATGTTAATGGAGGTTTATTTGTATCTAAACAAATTGATCTTGGAAACACTTCAGATACAACACTCTCTAGAGGATCCGCTGGGATTTTAAATGTAGAAGGTGATGATGTAGTAGTTACTCCTTCATCTGGTACAAGTAATGAATTTGCAGCATATGCAGGTTCTAATTCAATTAAATCTATAGATACTTTTAATTACCTTCCTGACCCAGGATTTACCATAGATAAATTTGTTATTACAGGATCATTAGGAGTAGGTACTGGAGCTCCAATTAATAATACAGCAGGTAGGATTACAGCAACTAATGATATAGTAGCATACGCTTCATCAGATAAAAGATTAAAAGAAAATATAAGACCTATTCCATGGGCTGTAGATAAAGTAAAACAAATAAATGGTGTATGTTTTGATTGGATTCCACTATCAGAAGAAGAAGAAAAAACCATACATGGTAATAAAGGACAAGATATAGGAGTAATAGCTCAAGAAATTGAAACTATATTACCTGAATTGGTTACTACAAGGGATAACGGATACAAAGCAGTTAAATACGAAAAAATAGTTGCTTTATTAATTGAAGCTATTAAAGAACAGCAAGGTGAAATAGAAGAACTGAGAAGAAAAATAAATGAGTAATATAAATTTCTTTAGAGTACTACAATCTGGTGGTGTTGGTGGGCCATCTGGTGGTGAAGTAGAATGGGATGATTTTACAGAATCATTACATTTTACTAGTAGTATAAATTCTATTGATATAGATGTTAATTCTAATCAAACAGAAATGTTTTTTGCCCCAAATAATACTAAACGTATAGATGTATATGATTTTAATACAACAGGAGATGTAAGTGATGGTTTTACATTTTCAACTACAGGTACTACCCTTGATAAGCATATTTTAAGTTTTCAATTTAATCCTACAGGTACAAAAGTATTTGCTCTAATGAGAGAGAGCTTAGCTGGGCAAACTACAGGTATATATCAATATAATCTTACAACTGCCTGGGATACATCTACAATGTCATCAACTTATGATGAATATGTTGCTTTTTCTACTTTAGATAGCAACATTGGAACTAACACTAGAAGAGCTTTTGCAATTGACGAAAATGGATTAAATATATATTTCTCTGCTGGTTCATCACCAAGTGGTAATAATGTTAATTTATATAAACTACCCTTATCAACGGCTTTTGATTTAAGCTCGTATGGAACTATTGTTTCTGAAGATACTGGAGGAACAACCCAATTATCAATTTGTAGTTTTAGTTATAATAGTTCCAAATACGTAACTTTCGTAACAGCTGGAAAAAGTGGACGTATTCTAAAAAATGGTATTGAGATACCTGGAGATCAAGTTGATGGACAAAATAATCTTGATACTAAATCATATATTGGCAAAACCCCAGATAATGAAACCTTTTTTGGTTTATATAATTTTAACCCTGGAAGTGGTTTTGTTTCAGTTGTATACCAATTTACATCTAGTTTTTAAAACATATTTTTTCTTAGTGACTATTCCATATTACTCTCATATTTATAAGGGTATTATAGGCCATAACGGAAGTGGACTCATTTTGAGTAACCAACCATAATAAAACATATTAACATGCCAAACTGGAAGAAACTTATAGTTAGCGGATCAGACGCAACTCTAAACACATTAAACTTATCATCAACTCCCTCTTCAACTACAGTAAATGATATTTTAGTACAAGATAGTAACGGGAATATATATAAAAGATCAAACCTATCACTTCAAGGTACAACAGGTCAAAAAGGACAAAAAGGTCAAACAGGTTTACAAGGTATTACTGGTGCTCAAGGTACTATTGGTTCACAAGGTATCCAAGGTATTCAGGGTATTACTGGTGCTCAAGGTACTACAGGCCAAAAAGGTGCAACTGGTGCCCAAGGTATACAAGGTACAACAGGTTCTCAAGGAACAACTGGTCAAAAAGGAGCAACGGGTCAAAAAGGACAAAAAGGTGAAGTTGGTGCTCAAGGTATTCAAGGTATTACAGGTAGTCAAGGTATCCAAGGTGTTCAAGGTACAACAGGAATAAACACAACAGGATTTTCAATAAATTATTTAACTGCAACTACAAATTCAGACCCAGGCTCTGGTAATTTAAAATTTAATAGTACTGATCCTGCTACTGCTACAGCTGTTTATGTTAGTGAAACAGATTCAGATGGATTAGGTATAATAAGTTTATTAGATGAGTTAACTTCTTCTACAAATTCAAATAAATCCGTAGTAGCAATTAGACAAACTGCTAACCCACAATATTATGATACTTTCTATGTTACATCACAAACCGATAATGGTAGTTGGAGAACTTTAAGTATTACTCATATTGACAAAAATGGTTGGTCTAATTTAAATAATGGAGATAATACATTTTTTTCAATTTCTATAAATGGTGACCAAGGTAATAAAGGTAGTACAGGTGCTACAGGTTCACAAGGAATTCAAGGAACAACAGGTACTCAAGGTATACAAGGTACAACAGGTTCTCAAGGAACAACTGGTCAAAAAGGAGCAACGGGTCAAAAAGGACAAAAAGGTGAAATAGGTGCTCAAGGTACAACGGGTACTCAAGGTATTACTGGAGTAAAAGGTGATAAAGGTGAAATTGGTGCTCAAGGTATTCAGGGTATAACTGGTTTAACAGGCCAAAAAGGTGCATTAGGTGCTCAAGGTACAACGGGCCAAAAAGGTGAAGTTGGATCTCAGGGTGCAATTGGTACTCAAGGTATTACTGGTTTAAAAGGACAAAAAGGTGAAATTGGTGCTCAAGGTACTATTGGTTCACAAGGTATTCAAGGTATTACTGGTCAAAAAGGTGCTACAGGTTCACAAGGTATTCAAGGTATAACAGGTGCAATAGGCTCTCAAGGTACAACAGGCCAAAAAGGACAGAAAGGTGAAGTTGGGGCTCAAGGAGTACAAGGTATTCAAGGTACAACAGGTCAAAAAGGACAAAAAGGTGAAATTGGTGCACAAGGTATAATTGGTTCACAAGGTATTACAGGTACTAAAGGTGAAGAGGGTGCTCAAGGTACCACAGGAACACAAGGTATTACAGGAACAAAAGGTACAACAGGTGCTAAAGGTGAAATTGGAGCTCAAGGAACAACAGGCCAAAAAGGTGCAACGGGTTCTCAAGGTATCCAAGGTATAACAGGTGCTACAGGTTCACAAGGTACAACAGGACAAAAAGGTGCTACTGGTTCACAAGGTATACAAGGTATAACAGGTGCAACAGGCTCTCAAGGTACAACCGGACAAAAAGGAGCAACAGGTTCTCAAGGTATTCAAGGTATTATCGGTACTCAAGGTACAACAGGTCAAAAAGGTGCAACAGGTTCTCAAGGTATCCAAGGTATAACAGGTGCTACCGGTTTACAAGGTACAACAGGACAAAAAGGACAAAAAGGTGAAGTTGGTGCCCAAGGTATTACAGGCCAAAAAGGACAAAAAGGTGAAATAGGTGCTCAAGGTACAACAGGACAAAAAGGTACCACAGGTTCACAAGGTGCAACTGGACAAAAAGGACAAAAAGGTGAAATAGGTGCTCAAGGAACAGATGGTTCATTTGGTGGTGCTACATTCGATTATACATTCTCTTCAAGTACAAGTGATGCTGACCCAGGAACTGGTAAAGTAAGATTAAATTCTACAACCCAGAATACAGCAGGAAAAATGTTTATTGACTCAACTGACGATAATGCCAGTAATATAGACGATTTTTTACAATCAATAGATGCTGTTACATCTGCTATTAAGGGTCATGTTAGATTATCAAATAGAACAGACGCTACACAATATATATTATTCAGTATATCTGATTTAACTAATAATACAGGTTGGTGGACAGTATTTATAGATGAACAAGCATCATCTACTGCATCCCCCTTCTCAAATAATGAAGATGTAATTGTATCATTTGTTGCTACAGGTGATAGAGGAGATAAAGGTTCAACTGGTAATACAGGTTCACAAGGTACAACAGGTCAAAAAGGTGCTACTGGTTCTCAGGGTACTACAGGTCAAAAAGGACAAAAAGGTGAAATAGGTACTCAAGGTACAACGGGTGCTAAAGGTGCTCAAGGTACAACTGGTTCACAAGGTACAACGGGACAAAAAGGTGCTACTGGTTCACAAGGTATTCAAGGTATAACAGGCCAAAAAGGTGCTACTGGTTCTCAAGGAACAACAGGGCAAAAAGGAGCAACAGGTTCACAAGGTATCCAAGGATTTACTGGTGGTACAGGTGGACAAGGTGCTAAGGGTAATACTGGTTCAACAGGTTTACAAGGTATTCAAGGATTTACAGGTGGCACAGGACAAAAAGGACAAACAGGTAATACAGGTTCTCAAGGTATTCAAGGTATAACAGGTAATACTGGTGCTCAAGGTCAAAAAGGACAAAAGGGTCAAAATGGTAATACAGGTTCAACTGGTTCACAAGGTATACAAGGATTTACTGGACAAAAAGGACAAAAAGGTGAAGTTGGTAATACAGGTTCAACTGGTTCACAAGGTATACAAGGATTTACGGGACAAAAAGGACAAAAAGGTCAAACAGGTGCAACAGGTGGAGGTGGTGCTCAAGGTACCCAAGGATTTACTGGTGGTACAGGTGGACAAGGTGCTAAAGGTGCTACTGGTTCACAAGGTATTCAAGGTATAACAGGCCAAAAAGGTGCTACTGGTTCTCAAGGAACAACAGGGCAAAAAGGAGCAACAGGTTCACAAGGTATCCAAGGATTTACTGGTGGTACAGGTGGACAAGGTGCTAAAGGTGCTACAGGTTCTCAAGGTACTACAGGCCAAAAAGGTACTACTGGTTCACAAGGTATACAAGGTATAACAGGTTCACAAGGTGGTGGTGGTGCTAAAGGTCAAAAAGGACAGAAAGGTCAAACAGGTGCAACAGGTGGAGGTGGTGCTCAAGGTACTCAAGGATTTACTGGTGGTACAGGAGGACAAGGTGCTCAAGGTACAACAGGACAAAAAGGACAAAAAGGTCAAACAGGTGCAACAGGTGGAGGTGGTGCTCAAGGTACTCAAGGATTTACTGGTTCACAAGGTGGTGGTGGTGCTCAAGGTACAACCGGACAAAAGGGTGCTACAGGTCAAAAAGGTGCTACAGGTTCTCAGGGAACAACAGGACAAAAAGGTGCTACTGGTTCACAAGGTATACAAGGTATAACAGGTTCACAAGGTGGAGGTGGTTCTAAGGGATCAACAGGTTCACAAGGTATTCAAGGTTTTACTGGTTCACAAGGTGGTGGTGGTTCTAAGGGATCAACAGGTTCACAAGGTACAACAGGCCAAAAAGGTGCTACAGGTTCAAATGCTGGTATAACAACATATCAAAACGCAGGTAATCATAGAATAATTACAGGAACCTCTTCCAATTCCATAATTTCTGGTGAAAGTAATTTAACATTTAATGGAACTAATTTAGTTTTAGATGGTATCTTAGAGGTGGAGGATTCAGGAGATCGTGGTCTTTTAGTTTCACCTTCAACAGGAACCTTCAGAATAGGAGATATAGATGAAGTAGGAGGTGGTGCTTATATTAATGGGGATGGTGATGATATTTTTATATTAAATGGTGGGAATAATAAATTTGAATTTGGTGGTACAGGTACATTAACAGCAGCAGCGGATATAATAGCATATGGATCTCCATCAGATATCAGATTAAAAGAAAATATTAAACCTATTGAGTTAGCTTTAGAAAAAGCAATGAAACTTCAAGGTGTTACTTTTGATTGGAAAGAAAGTGATAGCATATTAAAATTAAAAGAAGATGTAGGGTTTATAGCTCAGGATGTACAGAAAGTAATACCAGAACTTGTAAGAGAAAATGAAAATGGTATGCTATCAATGAGACATCAAGGTATAGCACCTATACTTCTTGAGGCAATAAAAGAATTAAAACTAGAAATAGATTCACTAAAAAATAAAATAAAAGTTTTAGAATCAAAATAAATTTGGTATAGCCAAAAATCTTTATTATATTATAATAACATGAAATTAAACTCATGAATTTTAATGATAAATAATTTAGCCAAAATAGTTTTAGATAATGGAGGAACAATAACTCCTCTTATAATACCAAGTGAATTAACAGATGGTACTGGTCTTTGCAATGTTTCTGTTTTTATAGATGATAATGGGGATATATTAGCCAACATTAGACATGTTCATTATACCTTATACCATGCAGAATTTAACCAAAATTTTTATTGTAAATGGGGATGTTTAGCTTATCTAAACCCTGAAGATGATGTTCATTTAATAACAGGAAATTACTTATGTAAATTAAATGATGATACTTTAGAGGTAGAATCATACCAAAAAGTAGATACATCTAAAAATGATATTCCTCCCATATGGGATTTCCATGGTTTAGAAGATGCTAGAGTAATGCGATGGGATAGTAAATTTTATATATGTGGTGTAAGAAGAGATGTAAAACCCAATGGTGAAGGTAGAATGGAACTTTGTGAGATAGATTGGACTAAAGACCACGCCATAGAACTAACTAGAGATAGAGTTGACCCACCAACAAAAGATACTTATTTAGAAAAAAATTGGATGCCTGTTATGGATATGCCTTTTCATTTTGTTAGGTGGTCTAATCCGGTTGAGGTAGTTAAAGTAAATTTAAAAGATAAATATAAAGAAGCAGTATTAAAGGGTATTTTAAATAAAGTATCTAGTACAACAGTTATTAATAAAAAAGAAAAATTTAATGGACCATTAGGTATTAGAGGTAGTTCTCAAGTTATACCTTTTGGTAATGGAGGCGATAGAATATGTATAACACATGAGGTAGATTTTTTTCACCACCCTGGGGGGCATAAGGATGCTCATTATTATCATAGGTTTCTAATTTGGGATAAAGATTGGAATTTAAAATCAATATCTAAGATATTTAAATTTATGGATGCTATGGTAGAGTTTAATACTGGATTAGCAATTAAAAATGATAATTTTATTATAACATATGGATTTCAGGATAATGCGGCATATGCTTTAAAAATGCCTGTAAATTTATTAGATAAATTAGAATGGGAAGAATGAAAGAATTACAAAAACAATTACATAATTACATTCAAACACCTCAAGACGCATATATAAATGCTAAGTTAGGTGAAGAATATGAAAAAATAGGACAGGGAGCAGCAGCACATTCTTACTTTTTAAGAGCAGCTGAACTGTTACATGATAGTGACCCTAAAATGGCTTATAATTGTTTTCTAAAAACGTGGAAGCAATTAAATATAACTACAAGAAGACTTGAGTGGGAACAAGGACAACTCCAAGCTGCTATTGCCTATGCACCTAATAGACCCGAAGCTTATTATCATTTAAGTATATGGCATAGCAATAGAAAAGAATGGATGATATCTTATATGTACGCCTGTTTAGGTAAAGATAATATTAAAGAAAATACTCCATTAACCTATGACATAGGATACCCGGGTGACTTTGTGTTTGATTTTCAAAAAGCATTTACAGGGTGGTATATAGGTAAAAGAGATCAATCTAAATCTTTATTTTTAGAATTAGGAAAATTAAAAGATATACCACAAAATTTTAAAGAAATAATCTCTGAAAATATTAGAGATTTTGGTTTACAATATTTATAATAAAAATATATAAGCATGCCATTACCATCATTAGGACCCATAAGCGGAAGCCAAATCTCAGCTGAATTAGGAACAGCATCAACTAATATATCACTAGGTGGAATGGCAGATTCCGCAAGTTTTACAGCACCAGATGCATATAGTGACTTTTATGGGTATTCTAACTTAACTTCTTATACAGGAGGCGCATTCCAAACCGGAACCAAATTTATATGTAATTCAACTTTAAATGTAACATATTATCATGATGGGAGTGGAAATATTCCAACAGTTGGTGATACCATTTATACTAACAGTGGGGGAACTACTGTTATAGGAGGAGGAAATGCTGGGTATAATAGAACAAATCAGTTTGGTTATCTTCGTACTAACTCTTCGGGAGTTGTAACTAATACTTACCTTTGCGGTCTCTAACATATATATATGAATTGGATATACAAACAACATGAAATAAATGATATCACTCAATTCCCAGATAAGACCTTTGGTTTTGTTTATATAACAACACATAAACCTACGGGTAAATCTTATATTGGAAAGAAAGTATTATTTCATAATCAAAAGAAAAAACTAGGTAAGAAAGAACTTGCTGCTCTAACGGGGGTAGTTGGTAGACGACCTTCATATAAACTAATAGTCAAAGAATCAGATTGGCTTAAATACTATGGTTCCCAAAAAGATATTAAAAAATTATTAGTTGAAGGTAAAAAAGATGAATTTGAGCGTACCATTTTGAAATGTGTAGAGACTAAAAAACAACTTACCTATTTTGAAATTAAATACCAAATGTTATATCAAGTCCTAGAAAAACCAGATGAATTCTTTAATGATAATATTCTAGGTAAATTCTTTACAAAAGATTTAGCGGACATAAAATTCGAAGATCTCGTGGTTGAGCGAAAATAAGTTCGTATATTATATGGTATGAGTAAAAAAGTATCAGTAATAGGAAAAGGTACAGCAGGTTGTATAACTGCTCTTGATATGTCAAATTCTGGTTACGAAGTTGATTGGTATCATGATTCATCCATATCCGCAGCTTCTGTAGGTGAAGGAGCAGATATGGAATTTTGTAGATTTTTAGATAAACATACTGATTTAAATTATAATAACCTAGATAGAATTGATGGGTATTATAAAGAGGGAATTATTAAAGATAATTGGGGGAATCAAAATTTTACACATTGGTTTAATTTAGGGACTATGTCTTTACATTTTAATTCAAATAAATTTCAAAACCTTATATTTGAAAATTTAAAATATAAAGTTAATATAATAGACCAACATGTTTCTTCTAAATCCCTTAATAGTGATTATACTATAGATTGTAGTGGAACACCTATAATTAATAATGAATTTGAATTAGCCAAATACATACCAGTTAACTCTGCTTATATTAGACAGTGTAGTTGGGATTACCCACAATTTAAATCTACTTTAGCTATTGCTCGTCCTTATGGGTGGGTTTTTTGTATTCCACTTAAAAATAGATGCTCAATAGGATATTTATTCAATAGTAATATAACTACAGTAGATGAAATAAGTGAAGATTGGGAACGTATTATCCATGATTATAGTTTAGTTTTAACTAATTATAGTACTCCAAAACTAATAAACTTTTCTAATTATTATAGAAAAGAAAATTTTACAGATAAAATATCATATAATGGTAATGCCTCATTTTTTCTAGAACCTATGGAGGCAACTTCTGTTAATATTATTATTAAAAATAACCAATTAACTAAAGGAATAATCGAAGGCCATTTTGAAACGGATACACATAATAAATCATATACCAATTTTTTAAAAGAAACTCAAGACATGATTATGTTACATTATTTAGCTGGTAGTAAATGGAAAAATGAATTTTGGGATATGGCAACATCTAAAGCACAGGATTGTTGGAAAGAATCATTTAAAAATTACCCCAAATCTCACTTAATTACTAAAGATCAAATTCACTATTCTACATGGAACGCCGATTCCTTTAAGCAAAATTTAACGGGACTAGATTTATATAAAGTTTTAACTCAATTACAAAATGGTTAATCATACATTAGTAACATTAGTTAATTCTGTATTAGGTACAGGTAAAAAAACTGCTCGAGGTAACATGGCATATAAATGTCCCCACTGTAACCACCATAAACCTAAATTAGAAATTAATTTTACTGAAAATAAAGAGGGTCATAACCCTTGGCATTGTTGGGTATGTGGTAAAAAAGGTAAATCTATTAGTTTACTATTTAGACAAGCAGGTGCCTCTTCTGATAAAATAAGTGAAGCTAAAACTATAAGTAAAGAAGTAAATTATACTTCATACACAGAAAAGGTAGATGTAGCAACAATCAAACTACCTGACGAATATATTAGCCTAAATAACGTTGATAACAGCGATATAATGGCTAGACACGCGCTCGCGTACCTAAATAATAGACACGTGAGTAAATACGATATTCTCAAATATAATATAGGTTATTGTAAAGCAGGTTTATATAAAAATATGGTAATAATTCCCACCTATGATGTAGAAGGTAAGTTAAACTACTTTACTGCTCGCTCATTTGAAAAGGAACCATACATTAAATATAGAAATCCACAAGTATCAAGAGATATAATACCTAATGAACATATGATTAATTGGAATGTACCTATTATATTATGTGAAGGGTTATTTGATGCTTTAGCTATAAAAAGAAACGCAATTCCCTTATTAGGGAAAAATATACAGAATAACTTAATGAAAAAAATAGTTACATCTGTAGTAGATAAAATTTATATTGCATTAGATAGGGATGCGATCAAACAAGCTTTGAAGTTCTGTGAAAAGTTAATGGCAGAAGGCAAAGAAGTCTATCTTGTAGATTTACAAGATAAGGATCCGAGTGAAATGGGTTTTGAAAATTTCACAAAACTAATACAAACAACGTTACCATTAACCTACTATGATTTAATGGAACAAAAACTATCAATATGATCAAAAAATCATACAAAAGATTATTAGAAATTTCAGATGATTATCAACAAGTTACAATGCCTGATTCAAGGTATTATAGACGTAATAGTAATTATTACCCCTCAGTAACTCATGTTTTAAATTCTTACCCAAAAGGTAAATATTTTGAAGATTGGCTTAAAAAAGTAGGTTATAGTGCGGAATGGATTGTTAAGAAAGCAGCAGAAGAAGGAACACAAGTCCATGAAATGATTGAAGACTGGTTAAATGGGGAAGAAATTACATTTTTGTATAAAGATGGTAATCCTAAAATGCCCGCTCATGTATGGCAAATGTTCCTTAGATTTGTAGATTTTTGGGAAACTTATAATCCAACACTAATAGAAGCAGAAGTACATTTATTTTCAGATGAAATTAAAGTAGCAGGAACCTGTGATTTAGTATGTGAGATTGAAATAGATGGTAAAATGGAACGTTGGATTATAGATTTTAAAACATCTAACCATTTACAAACAACATACGATTTACAAGGAGCAATTTATGCCCAGTGTTATGAAGAATGTTATGGTAAAAAAATTGACCGTGTAGGAGTTTTATGGTTAAAATCTAAATCTAGGGGTGAAGATAAATCTGGTAAACGTTTAAAAGGTAAAAATTGGGAAGTATATGAGTCACCTCGTACACAGGAACAAAATATAGAAATATTTACTCATGTTAAAGCCTTATTTGATATTGAAAATCCAAAACCAAAACCTTATACAAACACATTTAAAACCTCTTCGAAGAGAACCGTGTAAAAATTTGGCTACCCGGGCTATCTTTCGTATATTTACCATGTTGAGCAGTTAAGCACAACATCCAAAAATTAAGGTTATATGATGAGTCCAGAAGAAATTTATTTTGCAGAACAAGAGTTCAATCGTTTTGAAGAGATTATGAATACAAAAGAAATCCTTACAAAAGAGGAGTATGATTTTTGTTTTGCATATGATAAAGATATTAGAGAAGATACCTCTTATATTGGGGATGGTGAGTATTTAAACCTAAGGGTTTATAGTGAACATGATCACGAAAAACGTGGAGAAGATGATGTTAACAACTGGTAAAAATAATGCACGGGAGGCTTGGCTTCCCGGGCTATCTTTCGTATATTTACCACGTTGAGCAGTTAAGCACAACATTAAAATCAAAGTTATGTCTACATTACACTCTTACACATTATTAGAATCAATTGTTTATAAATTACAAGAAAAAGGCGCTATTGTTGATCCTTGTGTTGTTGATGATTTAATCACTTGTATTAAAACAACAAAAAAAGTTGAATATAATAAAATAAAAATATAAACTTAAAAAATAAAGGTTATGAAAAAAATAGTATATTTACACGGTTTAGATAGTGAACAAGGAGGAACAAAAGTATCTTTCTTGTCAACAAAAGGTACAGTTTATGCACCTGAAATGAATTATGAAACCCTAGATTTAGATGAATTCATTTATACTTTAGGTATGCCTGACATAATCATAGGTTCCAGTATGGGGGGCTATGTCGCTGATATTATTGGTTCAAGATTAGGAGTTGATGTTTTACTATTTAATCCTGCATTACATAGTAGACGAATAGATCCTGGGTATGAATATTATGGTAACACATACGAACGTACAATTGTCTTAGGTACTGAAGATGATATTGTTGACCCTGAATTAACTAAAAAACTATGGTCTGTTCATGGTAATGAAGCAATACATGATGAAGTTGAAGGTATGGGCCACAGAACGCCACTTGATGTTTTTATCAATATGTATAATAAACATATTTAATTATGATCAAACTAGTAGATCTCTTAAATGAGATAGATATACCAAAAAATACATGGACAACTATACCATCTTCAGAATTACAGGATTATGATGAAGAAATATTCAAATTAATTTCTACAGCTTATGCTCCTATTGGTGGTCATCCTAATTTTACTTCTCCGGACTCAATAACAGGCAAAGAATCAGATGCCAAATATGTAGTAATAGATTTAGATAACGATGATGAAATTGATGCTCTATCAGCATACAAACAAAAAGGGTTTGGAAATAAGTTTATAGCAACGGGTCATGATGGTACTAAACCTGCTAAATCCAAAGTAGTAAATTATAGAGCAGATCTATTAAAACAACCAGGATATTATATAGAAGTATCAGGAGCATGGATAGATATTCTTTCTTCTAAGGGTGTAGAACCAGTTGATGATGAAGAATTGGTACGTAAAGTACTTAGGGGTAAAGATATTGAATGGTTAGGCAACGGAAAATATAAGAGAAATATAGCAGGAAAGTTATATACAAAAACATTAATGGGAAAACCAACAGTATGATAAGTTTAGTACAATTATTAAAAGAAGCACAAGGTAATCCAAAAGCGATTATCTTAGCAGGAGCACCTGGAGCAGGTAAAGGATATATTTTAAAGGGTTTAGATTTAGGAGGTCTGAAAGTAATGAATATAGATGACATTTATATTAATATGCTTAAAAAAGCGAATGTTAGTTTAGATTTAAAAAATGCTACACCTGAAGAAAGAAGCGAACAAGCTAAACAAATGGCGGCTGCAAATAAAGAATTTAAAGGAAATATAGCGGCTACTATAGAAGGAAAAGAATCATTTATACTAGATGGTACAGCAGCTTCAGTAAAATCAACAACAACCTTAAAATCAGAATTAGAAGAAGCAGGATATGATGTATTTATGCTTTATGTTTATACTGATTTAGAACGTTCACTTAAACAAAACCAAGATAGATTTGAAAAATCAGGAGGTGAAGATAGAAGTTTAGCACCTGCTATTGTAATGCGTACTTGGGCTGGTGTAACTAGAAACTATGATGCTTATAAAAGTTTGTTTGGTAACAATTTTGTTTCAGTTGCTAATACTTTAGAAGATGAAAAATTAAGTGATTTAGAAAGTATAGTAGATAAGTACTTAACACCATTCAAACCTACAGGAACTAAACCTAAAGATGAAAAAGCAAAAGCCAGATCAGCTAAAGCAAAAGCCAAACTAGATGGTGAGTTAAATGCTTTATTAGCAGATGATGGAGTTAAAGATATTATAGATAATTCAGTATCAAAAGAAGAAGCACAATCTAAAATAAAACAATTTTTATCTTAATGAATTTAACAAGTTATTTAATAGAAGGGTTATTACCTGAAGAAGAAAAGAAAAAGGTAGTAGCAGTATATGGTGGTGGTTTTAAACCACCTACTTCTGGTCACTTTGAAGTTGTAAAACAAGCATTAAAAGAAAACCCTGAAATAGATAAAATGATTATTTTAATAGGTGGTAAACCAAGAAATGGTATTACACCTGATGAGTCTATTCTAATTTGGGATATCTATAAAACATACTTACCATTTAAAGTTGAAGTAAAATACACATCAGTACCTCCTATAAAAGGTATTTACAATTATGCTAAAGAACACCCAGATGAAGAAGTATTATTTATTATAGGTGCTAGAGAAGGCAACGAAGAAGATTTTAAAGATATAGCATCTAGAACAACTTCATTAGATAAATACCCAAATTTAAATTTACGTACCATTGTAACACAAGGTGGTGTTTCAGGTACAGCAGCTAGGAATGCATCTAAAATATCATTAGATAAATTTAAACCATTTGTTCCATCTGAATTATCAGATGAAGAAGTAGAACAAGTATATAACATAGTAGCTGATAAAATTACTGAGAAAAAAGAAGCATCTAAAGTTAAAACACAACGTTTAAAAAAGTTAAACGAAAACAACAAAGTAGACGAATTAGAATCACTTTTAGATAAATGGTCAGCATACTCAGGACAATATGATTTACTACCAGATATAGCAAAATTAGCTAAAAATTTAGGAGTAAATAATGGTCCTTCTATTGTATATAGAGCAGTACCTGGTTTAGATGAATACCCTTATACTAAACAAGAAGTTATAGACTATGATAAAGAACAGGAAATAGTAGCAACAACCCCTACCAGAAAACAAGCAGAATATTTTATTACAGATAATGCAGACTGGGCTTATATTTTAGAATATAAACCTCATATTGTTATCAATTTTGATGAATTTGAAGAAAAATATGGCTGGTCTGGAAATTGGGGCGAAGGTGAAATATTAATCGATGTAACTAAAAGTAAGTTAGTTAATATAGAAGATTATACTAAAAAACAAAATATAAACGAAAACGCTTCATATTCCCAACATATAGATGTTCAAGATAAAATAGCTCAATTAACACAACATATGATTGATAAGGGTATGAATATTGAACCCTTACCTACACTAGAATTTGTAGATGGAGACTCAAAAAATGCTAGCGATTTTTTCGGTAAAACAGCGTATTATGACCCGAACAAACAACACATCGTGTTATATACTGAAGGTAGACATCCAAAGGATATAGTACGCTCATATGCGCATGAAATGATACACCATATCCAATATCTAGAGGATAGATTAGGAGATGTAGCAGGAACAGATACAACAGAAGATGACCATTTAGATAAAATAGAACAAGAAGCTAATTTAAGA
>Ga0209304_1000145_pt1 | contig 50308 bp, 60 predicted proteins | sample COGITO_mtgs_1004_4_FD_184789 | JGI IMG/M metagenome (GOLD analysis project Ga0209304, IMG submission 184789) | Pelagic marine microbial communities from North Sea - COGITO_mtgs_100423 (SPAdes) (version 2) | ecosystem: Environmental > Aquatic > Marine > Epipelagic ...
AGGTGCAAACGTAGGTGCAAACGTAGGTGCAAACGTAGGAGCAAACGTAGGTGCTGCCGTAGGAGCAAACGTAGGTGCTGCCGTAGGTGCGAACGTAGGTGCTGCCGTAGGTGCTGCTGTAGGTGCGAACGTAGGAGCATTTGTAGGTGCTGGTGAAGTTTCAGGTACGAGTTCCCCATTACAATTTGTAAATTCAGGACATCCTGGATCTGGACGGAATTCAAGACGAGAGTATTGATTACCGTTTCCAAATTCTTGGTGTGTAGAATACAGTAAAGTTTCCCAGTCACATTCTTGATTACCTGTGCTTCCATCTTTACTACAGGCCCAGGCAACAGAATCATTACCAGATGTTGATTCACTGGTTGTAACAATTTTACTATATAAATTACACATACCAGTAGTATCATCCCAACTGTAACCAACACATGTTGATTCTGTCATACAATGGAATGAACAATTTGTAGAATTAACATTACTAACTCCCGTTATTCCATACCAAGAAACATAATCATTCATACCTAAACCGGATATTGTAGTAATTAAAGTACTGTTTGCTTCATCAACCTTATTTATGTTATTCCATAGAGTTTCAAAATAATTTGTATAATTACTACCCATAACTAAACCACAATCACCTTCATTACATTCAGAAGGACATATTCTTAATTTATCGAATTCAGTAAATGCTTCATCCTTCAATTCTACAAAACAAAGTGTACTCAGTGATTTGTCACATAAATCTGGTCCAGATGTTGGTGCTGCTGTTGGTGCGAACGTAGGTGCTGTCGTAGGTGCTGCTGTTGGTGCTGCTGTTGGTGCGAACGTAGGTGCTGCCGTTGGTGCTGCCGTGGGTGCACACCCCCATTCACCAAAATTCTCAACAACTTTATTATTGGTAAAATCGCTTATAAATGTTTCTTCTTGGAGATTAAAGAATTCTCTTGGTGCCATTTATTAATTAATAATAAATATAATAATTTAAATTTAAATTGGGAATCACTGTAACCGATGTCTATACATTCTTATTTTTAAATAAAGTGTGTTTTTCAGCAAATATTAAAATGTTTACGATTAGTAATATGTCGAACGTTACTTTTAAATCTGGCAATGTAATGTCTTCTCAACTTGCGTCAAAAACTGGTAATCTAAGCCAGCTTTTATTTCGTCAAAATGAAAAGAAATCGGGTAGTAATGAAGTTAAACCTCTAGCACCTTTGTTAGAGAAAACAAATCCATATGAGTGGAATACACAATCTCTTACCAAAGCTGAAAATGGCGAATCACAGAGATTCAATATGTATATGGATCAAGCAAGAATGAGTACTTATTACCAAGATAATCCATGGGAGGGTTTGCAGCATTCTAATAAACATGGATACCAAGGACCTACACTTGGTGGAGAAATCAGAGGTAATATCCCCCCTGGGTATCTTCCTGGAAATACATTAACTAAACCTAATAGGGACATTAGTTCTCAGATGAATAGTAGAAATACTATTGAAGGTTTTGGTAATATTTCATACAAGAATACAAAAAATATTAATTGGAGATAAATATAAATATTTAATAATAATAATAAATGGATAAAAGAACAAATCCAAAATTATGGAGTTCGGTAGTAAAACGTATAAAAAAAGGATCTAAAGGAGGGAAACCCAACCAATGGTCAGCTAGAAAAGCACAATTGTCAGTAAAAGAATATAAAAAGAAAGGGGGAAGATACAGAGGTAAAAAAAGTAAAAATAACTCCTTAACTAAATGGACTAAACAAAAGTGGAGAACAAAATCAGGAAAAAATAGTGTATTAGGCCCTAAAGCAACAGGAGAAAGATATTTGCCCACTAAAGCTATAAAAAAACTCAGTAAGAGAGAATATAATAGAACAAGTAAACAAAAACGTAGAAGTATTAAAAAAGGAAAACAATATTCTAAACAACCAAAAAATATATCCAAAAAAGTAAAGAAGTACCGCTCCTTCGGACCGGGCTCAAAGAGACTGTACCGCTCCTTCGGACCGGGCTCAAAGAGACTGTACCGCTCCTTCGGACCGGGCTCAAAGAGACTGTACCGAAGTTTTGGAAAGCGCAACTCAATAAAAAAAAATAGAAAGAAAAAATCCTTTATCTAGAAATAAAATATGCAGGAATACCCACCATTAAATTTGCTATTCCACCAAAAATAGCACTAAGAATTATCCCTGATCTATTATAATATTTATTCAAATATGGTTTAAAAATACCCGTTATATTTATTATGTAATCCAATAACATACCAAATAAAAATAAGATTAATATATAAACCCAAAGTGACGGTTCACTTTCGTTTTCGTTTTCGTTCTCAAAACTCCTAAATAATTGATAAGAAACAAAAGTACCAATTACAACTGTTATACCTGCTAAAAAGGGAGACATTGTTTTATAATGTTTAAAATATGGCCGTAGAGCTTTAATAATTTTTATATTATTATCTATGGGAGTTTTATTTACGGCTAGGATATATAAAATAGCATCCGAAAAAAATCCAATGATGAATGAGGTTATAATAAACAAAAGAATGTTCATTTATCATATTAAATATTTTAATTTTCTAATCTTCTAAGTTTAGAAACAGAGTCCAGAACGTAATGGAATGGTGTTTTAACTCTATCATACACTGAGTCAACAAAACTAATATGAGATTCCATCTTCTTAGTTCCCTCTTTAATCTCAGCTAATTCTGATTTAATAAACTCTAATTCCGATCTAATATTTTTTAACTCTTCTAATATCTGTTTGTCCATTATAAAAGTTAAATTATTTAATTTGAGTTATTACCCGAAGATCCATAATTTTGATTGTTCTTAAATTTATTTTAAGATAAGATCGGTTAGTCCATTATAATAAAATAAATCTAATCGTTAATTATGGATTGGACACCAGAGAAGATAGTAAGTGTAATCGAGGATGTACGTAAAGATTCGTTGTACTTAACCGAAAAAGATATACAAATCAAGTATAAAGAGTTTATGGAGAAATTTCCTAAGTTGTATTATTCGTGTATGACACCAGATTTTAACATGAATACACTGAATATGATGTTAAATTATAGAACTAAGGCAGAAACCGAGAATATTCCAGATATGGTTAGAGATGTAACAATTGGAGAATCTATAGCTAAAAAGTATTTATATCCAGTAGTTGGCGAACCTACAATTGACCAGAAAAAGAAAGCAGCCAGAAAAGTTGCCGAAAAATATTACACCAACGATGCAAACAATTTAGCTGCTACGGAAGCAGTAGAGGCTGCTAAAAATAATAATTAAACTTAAATTAAATTATAATATATTAATAATGATTTGTTGGAAAAAAGTATTGATTGGTATAATAATATTATTTCTGTTATTATTTCTGGGATTCATTATATATTCTATACCTGCTAAACTAGATGCAAATGTGTATGATTATTTAAAATCCACGGACAAATATGATTACATAAATAATGGTGGAAATTTAATATTTAAACCAAAATCCGAATTTTCAAAACAGATAGGTTTTGTATTTTATCAAGGAGGGTTGGTTGATTCAAAGGGTTATTCTTATTTAGCTAAATTAGCTAATTTTGGAATAACCGTTTTTATAGAAGATTTTTATAGAAATTTAGCATTTTTCGATCCTTCTAGAATAAACAAAAGAATAAAAGAATATCAAAATATTAATAAATGGTATTTAGGAGGACATTCTTTAGGGGGCGCTATGGCTTGTAGATATGTTGCATCTAACCCAAGTAAAATAAAAGGATTAATACTTCTTGGGTCTTATAGTGATAGACTTATAAAAGATGTAAAAGTATTAAGTATTTATGGAAGTTTGGAAGACGATTCTATGGAAACTAGAACTAACAACCTTCCAGAAGATACTATTTACGTTGAAATAGATGGTGGAAATCATACAAATTTTGGAATGTATGCTTTACAGAAAGGGGATCCAGAATCAACTAATACTAAGAAAGAACAACAAGATATAGTATTATATGAAATTGAAAATTTTATTAATACAACGATTTTACCATAGATCTAGTAACTTTTATATCATAATCTCTTAAATTTGAATCTTTTAATACAACGTATATAGATTCAAGCTTAACTCTTTCATTGTTACTATCCCCTATTAAATCGTATATCTTATCAACAATTAATTTAATATTTCTATTGGGGACATCTTTATCTTTCAAATAATCTATAACTGGTGATAAATCTGTATCTGGGTTTAAATATTTTTGTAATTTCGAACTAAAATTACTCAAATATCCTTTACCAATCATTTTAGTAATTGTTGAAATAGCATATCCATTTTTGGATACTGATAAATCGTTTATTTCCAATACTGTTTCTGCTGATTCTAATACTGTTTCAAACGGTTTCTTTAAAACCAAAAATACTGTATATACATATAAAGAGTTTCGGTTTAGTGTTCTTGGTTTTAGTTTATTCTTTTGTAAATATTTATATACATTATCTTTCCATGTATTTTTTATTGCATACATAGTTTCTTCATTTGTCAAACTATTCGAAATAGAATCCAAATTTTCATAATCCTTCTTGAGTGTAGAATCTAAACCACCTTGGACCATTTTATCTATTTTGGCTAATTTCTTTGCTTCTTTGTTTTTTGGATCTATGTTAACATTTCGTCTTAATTCTCTTTGTTCTATCTGTTTAACTGATGGTAATACTATATTATTGTTTATACCCAATTTAATATCATATTTGTCCACGATTTCAAATTTTGGAATAACTGTTTGTCTAATCCGCAATTTAATCCGTTTATTTTCGCTGTTTTCGAATATTTGTTCATAAAAATCATAATCGTGGGGTAAATTATTCGAAAATATTTCATTAATTGTATCAAACATAGCATCTTGGTCGTCACCTGAATTCATTTTGAGATTAGATAAATATTCTTTTACTTCTTGTTTAACAGTGGTTATATTTAACCCTTGAGAATTATTCAACCATTGTAACAATTTTAAAACGTTGTATTCCATTCTGTGTACAGTTGAATTATCCAACTTGTTTTCAAACATTGTATCTATACGATCTCTTATTTTATCAACATTGGTTTTGTTATTAACTGGTGGTATATCTGTTATTTCTTCTACCAAAGGTTGTACATCTATTTTTTTAATTCTGTGTAACCATGTTATAAAATTTTTTAAATCTTTTCCTATTTGTTCCAATGTAAATTTCTTTGTTAATATCTTTTCAGTAACAGTAGTATTATAACATTCTAATATTATTTTTTTGGTCTTGGTCTTGCTGCCAGTAGCCTTTACCAAATTAGAAACAAATTCTTTGGAGTTCATACTTAATATAAATAAATATTTAAAATTTTAGTTATCTAATAATTTCCATTCATTTCTAAACTTGGTTTTAATTTTTTTGACTGTTTTGTCTTGGTCTTTAAAAATATAACTCATTGATAATATTTTTATTGCTTTGTCTTTGTCTATATATTGTGATAACATAAACTCTCTAAACAAAGCAGATGATTTTTTCATTTGTTTTATCCATTTAGCATTTGGTTCTAATACAAAGTATATATTGCTTATGCTATAACATAAATCTTGGATATCTAATCCAGAAAAACAAACTTCTGATTTTACAGTATCAAACTTATTGGGGTTTTTATACTTTTTAATTGGTTTGTAATTTTTTCTGATTATACTAGCTGGAGCTTGTGTACCCATAAATCCAGCTAAATCAGAACTGTCCCAATTTTGGTTAGAAATCATAAATTTTTTTAAAACGTCTCCGTTACAAATTGTGTCACTTAATTCACTCAAATCTGACAAACTTGTATCTTTTTCCAATAAATTAATGTAATTTTCTTGTATTAGTCCGGATGTATACATAGATGCATACCTACTTCTTTCATCAATATCCATTTTAAGAAATAATTTATTTTTTGGATCAATAAATGTACCCATAGTATCATCTACACTTAAATTTAGATCTTTTTGAGTTATTTTTATAATAGATTCGAGATTGTCTTCTGTGACAGTATTTTTAGAATCAATAATAGTTAAAGTACTTAAAAACCCTCTTAGGTCATATCCACATTTTTTAACAAAATTTTTCAATGCAGCTTCTGTTATATTAATCGATTCATTTTTACATATGCGTTTCCCAAGATTGAATATTTCTCTTTTAGTAGGAGGTTCAAATTCAATACAAAGAACATTACCATTTAAAGAGTCTAGTAACTTATTATCATTTGATGAAACGAATATAGTAGGAGAACAATGAGGTTTTTTCAATAGTTTTAATAATTCCGTCAATTGTGTGGTTGACAAATTCTCTTGAAAATTATCTATAACAACACCTTTTTGTTTTTTTCCAGAAATCAATATTTCTATACTAGTGAATTCAATCGATTCTTTTATAACTTCCATTTCTGCCTTGTTAATGGATTGGTCATATTCTATTAGACTAAAATCCAAGTCTTTGAAACATTCTCTAATAAATTCAGATTTACCTGAACCATGATCTCCTAAAATTACTGCATAATCATTAGTTTTGGTTTTTTCAAACTTTGATATAAGCCATTTTTGAAATTGTTTAATATTATTCTTATTTCCTATTATGTCGTCCAAACTTTGGGGTTTATATTTATCTACAAAACTTATTCCTGATTTAACTTTACCAGGATTTCCAGATCCATATAATCCCCAAGAACCTTTGAAAATAACTTTATTTCTCGGTTCGTCTGTATCTTCGACACAATCAAAAGGCATAAAAGTTGTAACATCAGATTTTTTCTTATCTAATTCTGTTTTTGATATGATAAATTCTGGTTTTATATTTTCTACCCCTTTTTTCTTTTTAACCATCGTTTTTATATTTAAAAGAATATGTTTATATTTGTATAGTATGATATCAAAACTTATAGAATCTTTTGTATCTGAATTACAAAAAGATGAAAATCAAGAATATATTAACGATGTAATAAATCCGTACCTTACTAAATATAAATATTATTTATGTTTAATTACATTTATTCTTTTTATAATAGCTATTGCTACATTATATAATTCGTTAGTATTGTATAAATTGTTATCTCAAAAATTTAATTTATAACAAGATTATTAAAATGCTCTAAACTGTTATTACTTAATTGAATTTGTGTTTCCCCAACTGTAATTTTTGTTCTACATAATGGACACGTATCTTTGTTTCTTAACCACTTAGATATACACAACATGTGAAATGTATTATTACATTGATGGCATGAGAATTTTTGATGCCTATTTTTCATACCTTCAAAACAGATTACACAATCTATTTCTGATTCTTCTGATTCTTCTTTTAAAATCTCTTCTGTGGACTCCAATCTCTTTTTCAATCTTTGTTTGATATTTTCTGAAAAATTAGGTTTTATTTTAAAAACATTTATCTCTTCGTTTATTTGTCTAACTGTTTCTGTATCTTTAGCTACTCTTGCTATAACAAAATACAAATGTTTACATAATTTTTTCCTCTGTTTAAAATCTGGACACGTACAACTCATCTCAATAGGTGTTAAAACAGTTTCATAAGTACTTCCAGAATACCCCTGAACTGTAAAATACCATCTATCTAATGGTTTATATTCAGCATCTATAAGATACATTGGTTGTCCTAAAGCTCGTTTCATTCGAGATGCAGAATAATAATCCATAATAATCGTAAAACGGTTTGCTTTAATTATTTAATACTTTAATTATTTAAATAACTTTATTTAAAATATTTTATATTATAAATGGAATACGTGGTTACTGACAACCAAAATTTAGAATTATTAATATCTAAAAGGGGAGAAGATGTGTGGATACTATTCAAAGATTTGATTGGACCCCCAGGTAGAAACGAAATCCTTATAGTATATGATAACATTAATGGTACTTTTAAACTTATTGCTTCCGAAGGAAACAAAGCAAATCCAAACCAATTTCAATCTATAGAAGAATTGTTAATGAATCTTGGGTTAAGAAACAACAATATAATTAGGAGAATGGTAGATTTATTTAAACGAGGTATTAACGAATGGAGAGAACTATATCTTCGGAAAGAACAAGAAGAAGAACAATTTCCAAACTTTACTCCACAAAGAGAACCAAGTGCATACCCAACTGGTGGTGTTGGTGAAAGGTTTAATGCTCGCCAATCACGGCCGCGATCAAGAGAACGAGAACCAAGTGCATACCCAACTGGTGGTGTAGGTGAAAGGTTTAATGCGCGACCTAGAAGAAGAAGTAAACAAACACCTAGAAGAAGTCCCAGTCCTAAAAGAAGAGTTCCAAGCGTTCCTCCACCAAAATCCGAGATTATGAAATTGGCTGAAAAATATTCAGATTTAAAATTTAACCCCGGTAGAGATCAAAATCCAGATGTTTTATACGACATTGCCCTAGGTATATTAGGTGTTAAAAGTAGTGATTCCAAAAGTGTTATTAAAAAATCATATTTTAAAAAGATTAGGAAATACCATCCTGATAAATGTCCTAATTCTTTTGAAACTATTGATGATGTAGAGGCATGTAAGTTGTTAGGGCAGGTTATTATTAACGCCTATGCATATATAGAAGAGTATAGAGATGGAAAATATAGATTTGGTCTTATCAAGAAACGTCGTTCACGAAAGAAATCTAAGAAGAAAAAGAAGAAAAAGAAGAAAAAGCTTAGTAAAAAGAAGAAATTGGGAATATATACAATAGTTTCTACTACATATAATCAACCTTATTCGAGACGTACTTCCCGAAGAAGACATAGAAAAAAAAAAGAAAATGATTAATTCAAAATTAAAATATTGCTACTTAATGTAGTAAAATGTTTGAAGTAATTGCAGTTCCCGTAGTTCCGTTGGTGGTAGGTATAACAATTTGGTGGTATTGTTGTTAATTTGCAAATCTTAAACATTGTTTAATTTTGCATAGCATTCAGTCCACAGTTTAGCTTTTTCTAGAAATTGTTGATAGTCGTTGTTGTAGATCAATGCTATTTCAGGAACTAGAGGATCGTCTGGATTTGGGTCTGTTAATAATGAACAGATAGATAATAAAACTTTGGATATCGTTAAAGCTGGAGACCATTGGTCTTTAAGTATGTCTAAACAGATTCCTCCATTAGCATTTATATTAGGATGATAAATTCGTGTAGTAAAATTTATTTTAGGTGGTTTGAATGGGTAATCTTTGGGAAAATGTATATCTAAATAGAAAATTCCTCCTTTATAAGGAGAATCTTCTAAGCCAAAAATTTTGGCTTCCCAGTTAAATAAATTATCATTTAAAGGTGTTGCCGTGTATATTTCTGAACATTCCTTTATTATTTCGTTGTATTCTATTTGAATACGTTTTAAAGCCATTATTATGTGTATTTATATTATTCTAAAACAATTAAGCGAGAATTTATAATTAAACATTATTTTATGAATTGACTTTATGGTTTGTTTACATTGCCATATAAGGACCCTCCATTCCTAGAAGAGTTGAAGGTCTTCCGCCACCGAATGCACCAAAAGACATACGTCTGGAACGGCGTCTTACTACACGTCTGGATTTACGGCCGCGTCTGGATTTACGGCGTCTTACTACACGTCTGGATGAACGGCGTCTGGATGAACGGCGCTTGGATGAACGGCGTCTGGATGAACGGCGCTTGGATGAACGGCGCTTGGAAGACCGGCGCTTGGAAGACCGGCGCTTGGAAGACCGGCGTCTGGATTTACGGCCGCGTCTAGACATACGTCTGGACGACCGGCGCTTGGACGACCGGCGCTTGGATGAGCGTCTGCGTCTTGAGCTTCTCTTGGATTTCTTCAAGTTTTTGAGGTATACCTTACGCTTCTTGACACCAGCCATGTAAAACTGACCGTTGGCATTCTCGTAAATCTGGCGTTTCTTTCCGGCAACCATCTCTTTGCCTACTTTCTTAACCTTCATGCTCTTGCGTCTAGACATACGTCTTGACGACCGGCGTTTGGATGATCTGCGTTTGGATGATCTTCTGCGTCTAGCCCCAAATAGTAATTCGTACATTATTAATGATAATAAATATTTTAATTTTGAATTAAATTATATAAAAATAATCTAATTATTTAGCATTTTAATTTTTGATGATGGAATTGAAGAATTTAATGAATTATAGAAATCTCTGAATTTCTCAACATTTCTTTCTAACAATTCTATTTCTAATTCCAATTTAGAACCTAATGTTTTATTGTCATCGTAGGTGTTTTTAAGTTTTCGAATACCTATTAAGGCACCATCCATACCAGTTGATAATGATTTTAAAAGACTGATATTATCCATTTGGATAAATTTATCTCTTTCAGATTCCCATTGTCTTAGTCTAACTTTAGCACTAGCATCTAACTCGTTATAATTCTGAGCTTGTAACAGTAATTCTGAATTAATAGCATTTCTTCCACATCCTATAGAACTTTCTACAACTTCTTGTATTTTATTTAATGTTGTTTCTTTGTCTTCATTATGCCACCATCTTAGAACCATCTGTTTATAAGTATTTCCATCATCTAAAATTAGATACTCATCTTTAGTATATAATTTTTGACCTTCTTCTATTTTTGCAAGTACCTTTAGATTTATGAATAAACGATCCATACACCTTTGACCATACATTATATTTTAATCTTACATTTTATTTTAAAATTTTCTTCTTAACGAATAGATTTAAAAATTAAGAGAGTTTAATAATTATAATAAATATAATTGGTTAGTACAATGGGTATTAAACAACTCAATAAAATCCTAAGACGGGTAGCACCTGATGCTATAAAAGAACGCAGTATTCATGATTATACACACTCAAAAATAGCTATAGATAGTTCAATTTTAATTTACAAATATAGATATGCTGCACAAGGTTCAGAAGATTCACACATTCATGGATTTATTCAACGTGCTTGTTTCTATTTAAAAAGAGGAATTCTTCCTGTATTTGTGTTTGACGGAATTCCCCCAGATGCAAAACGTGAAACTTTAGATAAGAGATCTAATCAAAAATTTAAAATTGAGTCACGTATTAAAGATTTAATTCAAAAAAGAGAAATGTGTACACAAGCTGGAACTATTAATACAGAAATAGAGGATGAAATTAATAGACTAAATAAACAGGTTACCTACGTTACTAAAAATCATAGACAAGAATGTAAATATTTAATGAAATTATTGGGTGTTCCTGTTATAGAGTCTAACGGAGAAGCTGAAACTACTTGTGCTGCATTACAGAAAAGAGGTATTGTGGATTATACTTTCACGGAAGATACTGATGCATTAACTTTTGGAGCACCCAAGGTTCTTAAATCAGCTAAAAAACTGGAACGTGTTATTGAAATTGATTTAAGTGTTATTTTGGATAAAATGAATTTGAGTATGGATTCTTTTATAGATTTTTGCATTCTATGTGGGTGTGATTATTGTGGAACTATTCCAAAAATTGGTCCAATTACAGCACTTACGTTAATTAATAAATATTCTAGTATAGAGAATATTATTGAAAATTTAGATTCCAAATACACAGTACCAGATAACTTCAACTACGAATTAGCCCGTTCCCTATTCAAACATGACCCATTAGACAAAAACACTTATGATATTAGTATCAAAGATATTCAGTTAGATAAGCTTACACAATTTATTACAACTGAAAAAAACTTATCTGATCAAATATTAGAAAATATGGTTAAAAAATACAAAAAAGCTCTAAATGATTACAACAAATTTTCTATTAAGAATAAAAAGGCCCAACCATCTATACTAACCTTTTTTAGTCCGAGTCTGAATCCAAAAACATAAAAGATTCTGAAGATTTTTCAACCTTTGGTGATTCTTTATCACTGTCTTCGTTATCACTGTCTTCGTTATCACTGTCTTCGTTATCACTGTCTTCGTTATCACTGTCGCTGTCAACAAACATATTTGTATTGGGTGTATTTCCGAAATCCAGCGTAATTACTTTTTTAGGAGGTCTGTGGTATTTGAAATCCAAATAGTTTGGATGAGTTTTAATATCCATTGTTCTCCACAGTTCAATATCATTCCACATAGCTTCCAAAATTGGGACATTTTTGTCAAACCATTCGTAATCTCTTTGAACCCTAACAATATTTAATTGCATAGGCATTCTATTTCCCAAATGATTTGCTGGAATATATTCTATAAAATCTGCTTTATTTATGTTTAGAATTGCCATATTTAATTGCACCTGTGGTAAATAATATTCTGGACACGTACCATGGATAATTTTTCTACGGTAAGGGCATTTTACTTCCAATACTACCAAATCCTCCAGCCCCCTAACATCTTCAGCAATTCCATCTGTTGATCCTGCCATCCAACCAATTCCTCCGGGATATTTTTGGTTGGCATGATTATCATCTTCACGAACTACGGCATTAAAGTCTATTAATCCGAATTCATAATTTCTTTTACCCATAGCTTGACAATACTTTTCTATAGCTTCATCTTCGTATTTTTGACCATGTAAAGTAGCTACATTGCCAGTAAAAGGTTCGCCAGCACCACATTTTTTAAACAATAGTTCAACTGGTTTTTGGTAAGGGTTTATTCCGAGTGCTGTACCAGCATCACTACTTGTTAGTCTTCCTTTACGCTGTTCAAACCAAGCATCACTACGTTGTTCATGTTGAGGTAATTTTGTTAAAAACTCTAATTTCTGTTTAGGTGTTAGTTTAACCATACTTACTTAATTAATAACCTTTTTTCTTAAATACATTTGCTTTGCAAATAATGCTAAAGGCATTTGCTTTGAAAATGTATATAAACTTAATTTAATCTACTTTCACCAACTGTTCCAGTAGTTGCCCATTCTTCTGGCATATCTACCCATATTCCACAATTAATATAATCTTGATGTTTTTTAATATTCAACACAGAAGTATTAATCCATAGTTTAATAGTGACAGATTGAAAGAATCTAATTTTTTCTTTTTCATTTTCATATGTATTATCTGAAATACATCTACTACTAATATCTCTAACAAGTATAGTAATTTTGGATAGATAACAAACATATTTCAAAAATTCATTAAAATATACACAAGGACCAACACCTTCTATTATTTCAGCTAACTTGTTAGTTAAAAAAGGTGTATTAAATTCATTTGTATTATCAGAAATAATGGAAGAGTTAAGAGCATTAACATTTCTTTCAATATTACTCTGTATCTGATAACACGCAATTTTAGGTTGGCCATGACTACAATGATAATTATTTAACACAAAATCCCAATCTTCACTAATAATTTTATCATATTCCCAACAAACAATAAAATCAGCCATCTTAAAAAAACAATGCCACAAATTCTTATAATCTTCGTTAACACTTAATTTTGACTCAACAGGACCTTGGATTAAACATACACTAGGTTTCAATATTACCCCATCTTTGTCATAATTTCCTTCTTTTAAATTCTTAATAATATTGAGATTGATAGTATCTCCGTAACAAACTCTAAACGCAAATACAACATTGTTAGGACTTCTAGCATTCCTGAGAATTGATAAAATGGTATCCTCTAAATTGTAATTTTCAGAATTTGGAACAACTATAAGGAATGCTGTTGTTGGGTAATTTTTTACTAGCAAGTTGTTTTCGGAAATAGGTACAAATGTGTTAGTAACATCTGTGTCATAAATGTTTTTATCTATTGATGGGTGATATGTTAATAATGGGATTGTTACATGTTTTTTAACAGTAGACTCTTTTATCCATTTATCGATTGGTCCAGTTTTGTAAGAATCAAAAGAATCAATCAATTTCTGGGCTCCTTTTTTTGTTAGTACATAACTGAATGTACCAAACCAATCGAATATATAAGGAGATTTGGGATTTGGGATTCCAAAATAGTCATGAATAACTGAATTTTTAATTACGTGAGATTTTTCTTGAGAATCTAGTAATGTTTGGCTTGGAGGTCTTGTATGGATTGGTAGACAATCACCCATCCCTAAATATACAAATTCTATTGACGATCCTTGTGTCAACCCCTTTAATTTATTTTTGATTTTTAGCCATTGTTTCTTAAAATTATAATGAAATAGAATGTCATCCTCTAATACAACTCCATATGATTTATCTGATTCAGCAATTAATTTCCAAATTTTATAATGAGACTGAGCGGTTGCTGCAAGTCTTGGGTTTTCGTAATTACCTAATCTATTTAATTCTTGTTTTGATCCATCTATAGCTTCTACAAACTCCAAGGGGTCGGAAATTTCTAAATCATTGAATCTCTTAGTAAAATCAGTTTTTCTATCCGTTCTTCGTGTTAAGTTTAATACATAAAACATTGACATTTTCTTATTTACTGTAAACATATGTTTAAATAGTTGTTAACGCAATTGATTTAAGTATATAAATGAAATAATGATTAGATTAAAATAAAATATTGGGTGTTAGTATAGAAACATTCAAAGATGCCTCTACTAAACAATGAAAAGAGATCATGTTGTAGATTTGAAATTATAGATAAATCGGAATATATTGTTATTCCAAGTATATTTATTGCGTTGGGAGGTTTTGTGTTTGCTATTGTTGCTGGTCCTACAGGTATGGCTGTAGCAACTGGTGTTGTCGCTGTGTCTGGTATGGTTGCTGAATGGAGAATAAGAGCGTTGGGTGTTGCTAAGAAATTAATGGATTCTGTTCGTGACCTCAAAGATGAAAATGAAAGATTAAAATTAATAAATTTGGAATTTGAGGCAGATTTGCTTAAATTTGAAGATATGATTGGTTTGTTGGGTGATAATGTTGGTGATTTGGAAGTTGCTAAAAACCAATTGTTTGAGCTATACCAAAAATATAAAGATGAGAATGATAGACAAGAGTCTAATAATTTATTAACTTTGTTTGGATTGGTTGACAAAAACGAAGATTCAAAGTTATCTCAACAAGAAATTAAAAGGATGAAAGAATATATTAAAATAGTGTACAAGGAAGAATTTGATTTTGATTCTCTTGATTCGGATGATGATGGGTTTGTTAGTTTGGAAGAATTCTTCCAAAAGTTTAGAAACAGAAAAATTAAATCGGAAACCCAAGTGATAAAGAGAACACTTTCTCGTAGAAATGCGGCTCCTACACCCAACCCCTTAGGTACAAATCATCATAAAATAGATATTGTTTAAATTTTTAGATTGTTTGGGATACTTACACCTAACGTATTATATAATTTAATTAATTCATAAATATTCAAGAATCTTGTAAAATATAATTTATATTCTTTTAAGCCAATATAAAGAGAATCTTCAAAATATAATTGTGTTTCAAATATTTTCGAATCTTTAATATAACGGAACCCAATGTCTATAATATTAAAATGTTCCCATATTTCACCATACAATATATAATTAATGTCTGTGTTGGACTCCATTAAATGTTATCTTAATAATTAAGTAAGCATAGTTTTTAAATTAATTACGATTAAATATTTAAATTTAAATCTAACATATATTTAACAATGGAAACGATTGAGCCTTATCCAAATCCAGATGGACTTAGAAGCTATCAACTCAACCAAACATTTAAACAAAATATGTTTCAAACCGAAAATGATGAACCGTTGAGCGTACAAGCTAAGAAGAACCAAGCATTCAATGATCCTAGTTTTAGAAATTCTGTTGGGTGTACAGCAAGTTACCCTTCGACATTCGTTGGTGGGTTGGATGAATATGCCAGTAACCCCTATTCTGAAATCATGAATTCGGAATATAAGAATAAAAAAAATGATACAATTAAAGCAATTCCTCAATTTGGATTTAAAGGTGAATCAGATATTCAAAATGTACCTAAATTAGTACAAGAAGGTTTTGGAAATGTTAGTAGTGGGTTAGTTAACGATCCAACTAATGATCTATTAGATGTAAATTCAAGACCTATTACAGATTATGTTCACAATAACATGGTACCCTTTTACGGAGGAAGTGTAAAACAGAATATGGCTGGAACTGGTGTTAAGTCTGGAAACTATATTGATGGTGTTAATGTAAACTCAGGATTCGATAACACTACTCCTTATGCTAATAAATTGGATCTTTTTACAGGGATGGACGATACCTACCTCCATAAAAGAGAAATAGGTCCCAAGTATTCTCCGGCGGAACAGCAGTCTGGGTGGGTTTACGGAATGCCCGCATTTAGGCCTGACGAGGACCGTTACACACAGTCTATGTTTATGCGTAATGATCTTGCACCTTGCGAACAAGAAATGGTTGGTCCCGGAATGGATATTGGTGCAGATATTCCAGCAAGTGGTGGATTTCATGACCTTACCAGAGTTATGCCTAATAATGTTAGCAATTACAAAGCCAACCAACTTCAAGGAAGAGTCAAGGCAGGAAAGATGCAGCTTGGCGGAGAAGAACCTACGGCACTTCCTGGTGTTGGGTTGGGTGGTTCTCTTTCTGGAGGAGGCGATGCTCCTGGTGTTTCTAAAAACAGACCCGATAAATTCTATTCTCAAATTAGGAGACCTACGATGACTACCAAGGTTGGTATTGTACAGGATCAAGAACTACTTCGCCCAGACTATAACGTCAGCTTCAAACCCGGAAATGCCAAGAGAGCACAAACTAATTACGGATTTGGTACCCTTATCGTTGATGGTACTAACCCAAAGAATCAGAATATGTACAACGCAGTTCCATTAAATGCTTATGGACAATAATGCTAAAGGCATTTTTAAGAATTAAGTATACTTTAAATTTGTTTAATCTACGAAAATAATAATGTTTTTGTATATTAAATAAACAATGTCAGGTTATTGTGTAGCTTTCGATCCAACAGTAGGAGTGGGTGGCTTGGGTTCCAATGTTCCTCAAACATCTGTAAGAGATCCTGTGTGGATGAATTTAGACAACAACATTAGATCGAAAACAGACTGTAACAGTCAACCAATTATTAATGTTGGTGCACACATTCCCCAAACTGGGAACCTAGTTTCTAACTGGTATGTTAACGAGACAGGAAGAGGTGAAGTCAATCCAGCAAATGTTGAACAATTGAATCTCAAGGGTAATGAAGTTTGGAATAACCTAAGTTTTAAGGATTATCAGAAAACTACGACCAAAGAAACCACCGAATTTGCCTACGCTGGTAATGCCCAAAGAGAAAATGATGGTACTGAATTTTGGACATACGACGATGGCTTAAAAACAACTACCAAAGAGACAACCGAGTTTGCCTATGCTGGTAATGCCCAAAGAGAGAATGATGGTACTGAATTTTGGACATACGATGATGGTTTAAAAACTACGACCAAAGAGACAACCGAGTTTGCCTATGCTGGTAATGTAGCACGTGGTGACTTGGCTACTAAGAGTTATAATCAGTACACAGGTTACAATGAAAAAGATGGAAGCAAATCAGGAGGTGCAGATACCTACGCTATCCGTGGAGCAACTTTGGTTGAAAATTGGGTGTCTCCCGCAGGAAGACAAAATCTTTTGGGAGAAGCAGAGGCTCGTATGGGTAAGATTGATTTTGGAACTTTTGGATCGGATCAGAATTTTGATGGTCCTGGTACTATTCGCCAAGCAATCCCAGATGCAGGCAAATATCAAAATAATTATTTCATTGGTGGACAGACACCAAGCCCTAATAAACTTATGGCTGTTGATGACCGCCAGATTGCTGGTTATCAGGTTGAACAGTTACAGCAGAATCCACTTTCAATCTTTACTATTAATCCTAATGCACAGATTCCAGGATTTGAAGAATACACGCAACCACAGAGCTTTAGTACAATGGTTCAGAAACCTAGAAGTGAAATTAGACAACCATCTAAGAGTTATCAAGGATTTGAAAAGACAGTTGAAAACATGAAGAGTGTTCCCGTATATCCAAGTGCAAATGGAAGTAACGTTAACCCCAATTCAGCACTGGTGTATAACCAAAACATTAATGAAGATGGGGCCAATCAGTTCTTAGTTCATGAGAACAAATTGAATACGGATCCTCGCATTGTTGGGAAATCATACTCTAATCAAACTGATTATGGTTGGAATGAAAAAGGTATTGCTACAAGCAATGGCCAGAAAGATACAATTACTTTGGGTGGTCAAAATGAACCCAAAGTATACGGTAATCTATATAATAGTGTTAATATTCCATCTGGTATGGCACAGGGGATTAACAACCAGAGGTTACAATCCCAACAATCCAAGATGGATAACCCAAATGTATGTCAAGGAAACCCTCAACTCAGTTTTGCAACTAACATGTTAGTTTTGGAATCTGTTGGTGGTAATTAAAACCCAAGTTTCAGAACACACCGTATTCGTGTATTGTTCTGGTAATAATGTAAATGCTTTATCTAGTATATTTATTAGTAAATCATCTATATTTCTTGTTAAAACGATAATAAACCCAAATAAAATAATTGGGGAATTAAATATTTTATAAATCAATGTAATATCCAGTACCTTTTGTACCAGTAGTAAATACGTATCCGTTTTTTGATCCTTGGAATGTTGGTGAAGGATAAAAATCTACAATGTCTTTGGCATTATTGGCATCTTTGAATGTTTCTATAATCGAATAACTATTTGTTGTTGGAGTTTCCCAGATTATTTCAGACATTTAGTATATGTTAATGTTTATATTTATATTTACGCAATTAAACGGTAATTTTCTTACTATTCAAAACTAACACTTGTCCAATGCTTTTTGGAACCAATTCCAAATTACCCAATTTAGTATATTCTATTTTGCAATTTGGGTTATTCTTTTCCTTACACCCCTTCTTAACCTGAATTGCAGCAAACTCGATCAATTCAGAAGTTGGGTCAGAACAACATATAATTGCGTGCCCAGAACTACAATTTTTTGCATGCAACCACATCCAATCTAACGGATACTTCCTAGTTAGCAAATTGTGGTTCTCTAATTGGTTTGTACCTAATACAATTGTTTGCGAAGCAAATGTAAACTCTTTCATTTAAGTAATATGAGGATATTTAATATTAACTAATTTTCAAAAATTAAAATATTTTAAAGTTTGAATTGATTTAAAAACAGAATTAGATAATAAAGTAAGAATCGAAAATGGGTGATTGTAACATTTGCTGTGAACCTTACAAGGGAAAGGCTAGGAAACAGATAGTTTGTAACCACTGTGGTTTTGGCAGTTGTGCAACTTGTACCAAAACTTACATTCTAGACAGTCTAAATGATGCTAGGTGTATGTCACCGGGTTGTAAGAAAGTATGGTCTAGAGAATTCCTAATTGAGTCGTTTAGCTACACCTTTGTTGACAAAACTTACAAAAAGCACAAGGAATCCTTGTTGTACGACCGTCAACTTAGTATGATGGAGGAGACTCAGGCTATTATAGAAGAACGGGCAGATGCTAAAAAGATTAATGATAAAATCTTGGAAATAGATAAACAAATTCGTGAACTAAGAAACAAAAAAACAGAACTTGTGAACGAAAGATACCATCTTATTTACAAAGAATCAACCGTAAAAAATTCAGCAGCAAAATATTTTGGACATTGTCCAGAAAGTGAATGCAAGGGGTTTATAAATGCTAGTGGGAAATGTGGTATTTGTGAAATCAAAGTTTGTAAAACTTGTAAAGACAAGTTAACGGACATTGAGGTTGAAGACATTGATATGCACACCTGTGATCCAAACACTGTTGAATCAATCCGACAAATCAAAAAGGATTGTCGCAACTGCCCCAAGTGTAAAATTAGTATCCAAAGAATTGAGGGCTGTTTTGAAAAAGGTACAGAGATGTTGTTATACGATCAATCTTTAAAAAATGTTGAGGATATTAAAGTTGGGGATAATTTAATTGGTATTGATGGAGATAAGCGTGAGGTTTTGAAAGTGTGTAATGGAATTGACGAATTATATAAAATTAAACAATCGAATGGTATGGATTATACTGTAAACAGTAAACATACTTTGATCCTAATGGATCAAGATAACAAAGTGTTTGAATATACAGTAGATAATTACTTAAAACTTCCCCAATCAACTAAAAATAGACTTTATGGGTTTAAAAGTGAAAATGGAGTTAATTATCAAGAACAAAAAATAGAATTAGATCCCTATCTATTAGGACTATGGCTTGGTGATGGAACACATACTTCTCCAGAATTAGCATCCAACGATTCTGAAATCCAACTGTTTCTTTTAGATTGGTGTAATAACAATAATGCGGAATTGGTTCATGAAGAGGGAGTAAAATTTAGAATTAGACGTAAAGGACTAAGTAATGGTAAAGAAGGTTTAAGATTTCCTGTTGGACAAGGAATGTCAGAAGAATGCAAGGGTTGTAATTGTAAGACTGGGAATAAGATGGAGATTTGTGATTACATTGATCAAGAATACTTGGAAGAAAAGAGTGAATCGAGAACCAATCCCTTTATGGACCAACTTAGAACTTATAACCTAGTTGGAAACAAACATATTCCCCAAGAATATTTGAACAATTCGAGAAAAATTAGATTACAATTACTAGCTGGGTTAATTGATAGTGATGGGTGTGTGTCTTGTAAAGGAAAAAGAGTTAGTATTACTCAAGTAAAACTAAACTTGTCAGAACAAATTATATCACTAGCAAGATCTTTGGGATATGTAGTGAATGTAACTATTAGAGAAAGAAGAAACGAAAGTATCTTTGGACAAAAACCCAAGGACTACAAAGACCAATATCAAATAAATATTTCAAGTAGTAAGTTATCAGAAATCCCAACCAAGTTGTGGAGGAAAAAGTGTGAAAACAGTAATACAAATAAAAATTTATTTAAATCAACTATAAAAGTTGAACCAATCGGAAAAGGTGAATATTTTGGGTTCATGGTCGAAAATGACAATATTCTGCTCGGTAAAGATCACACAATTTTAAAAAATTGCAGGCAGATGTGGTGCACTCAGTGTCATACAGCGTTCGATTGGAAGACTGGAGAAATCGTGATTGGGATGATCCATAACCCACACTTTTCAGAATGGCAAAGAAACAATGGTGGGGCTGGAGAAAGAGTGGAGGCAGTTGACCCTTGTAATGTAGATCGTGCTTATAACATCCAGTATTATTCTGTTAGTAAAGCTTTGGAAAAATGCGACAAAAAAGATTATGTCAAGTTAAACGATCTATTTAGATTTATTCGTCATGTCAAGTATTATGATATGACTGATATGAACAGAACATTGAATAGTAACAAAGACCTTGATTATCGTATTGATTTTATGACTAATAAGATTGATTTGAAAACATTTCAAAGAAAGTTACAAGCCCTTGATAAAAAACAAACCAAACAGAGAGAAGTTTATATGGTCTACGATATGTTTACAAATACTGTTATTAATTCTTTTGTAACTTATGTTTTTAATGGGGATATTCCTAGTGCGAGGTACAATGAACGTGGAAAGGTTGTTCATGCGGATGTTAAAAAAATCGGAGAATTTAATAAAATTTTGAATAAGTTAATAGATTATACAAATGAATCCCTGACAAAGATTGGTAAAAAATATAAAAACCAGGTTCCTTTGATTGTTACAGAAAGTGGAATGCGAGAAACGAGAACCGGAAAAGTATATCATTACACCTACAGGACAAAGAGCACCAAGTGTTAAATTTCTATGAAAGCTTCGCGACGCAATCAAAGATTGCTTTCAGTGTCTTAGACACTGGATGCAAAGCATCTTAAATTTCTATGAAAACAAGCCTTAGGGCTTTTAACACTATATTTATTTTTAAAAGTCATGATTGCGTCGAGAAGCTTTAATAGAAATTTAATATATTTATTATTAGAAATGGATACACCTGCTTCTCAAAAATTAGAATTCGGTTATATTAAAAAATCAGGAATTAAAAATTATAAAAAACTAAAATGTGACCGTGAACCAAACAGTTTTGAAACATATGTTATAAATTGTGGAGTTCATTCCAAAAGATTAAACACTTTTAAAAAATATGCCAAGAAAGCCGGATTAGAAATTAAAAGAGAAGAGTGTGTTAACGGGAAGGCTTACACAAACAAAACATTACTAGATATGGTTAAGGATGGTATTATTTCTAAAAATGCAGAGCTAAGTCCAATTGAGGTTGCTATATGTTTATCCCATTATAATTCTTGGGTGCGCTTCGTAGAGACTGGTTGTAGTCCTTATGGGTTGATAATGGAGGATGATGCAATGGTAAAGCCAGATTTCGTAGATCGTATAACCAATGTTCTCGAAACATTACAACACGATAAGAAAAAATTCGGAATATTGATTATTCATCCTGGCAATTGGATGCAAACAAAGTCAAGACAAAAGAGAGTAGCGAACGTAGATGGACTTCGTATTAATCGGGAAACAGTTGAACACAACCCAAGTGGTACAGCATATATATTAACTAGGCCGTTTGCAAAACATTTGATAAAAAATATGTTCCCAATAGAACTTCCCGTTGATATTTACATAGGAGACAATTTAACCAAAAAATTCCCTCATTTTACGTTAGTTCCAGTTCGTGATCCCAAATCACCAGACTGTTGGAAAGCGAGTTTATTGGATGTTGGTTGTGGTGGAGACGAAGGAAGTACACAGGATTATGAGGCTGACAACATTAAAACAATATTCCAAAAGTCAAAAAGACGTAGTAAACGTCGTAGTTATTAATATGTTATTAAGATGAAATTTAAATATTGTTACATTATAAATGGGTGTTATATTCTCTGTGATTAGGATGACTTTTAATGCAGTAACGATACCAGTTACGTTGTTTAGGCATTTCATGACTATAATTTCTTTACTGTTTCTGGGATTATTTATTGCACTGGGTGTTATGATATATCTAAGTTGGGATAATGTACACGAGTTGTATACCACTATTGTTGGGACCGGTAAGGATGCCAAGGATGGCTTAGTGGATACAATAGATACAGTCAAAGACAAAATAGACGATCTTAATGCTAAAATAGATTCCTTGAATTAGTAAATTATAAAAATGTTTGTAATATGTAATGAAATCCGATAAACGATTAATGTTAGGTTTAATAGCATCTTTTATTATAGCTGGACTTGGGTCTCTTAATCATTTTGTATATGAATGGACTGGAGAATCTAAATTTATTAAATGGGCTGCCGCAACGGATGAATCTACATTTCAACATATGAAATTAGCTTTGTATCCATGGATAATAACAATACTAGTTTCATATATGTTTTATAAATTCCGTTTTTTAAAAAATAGTGTATCATCTGTTTTGGGTTTGTGGGTATATATATTAATGATTCCTGCATTCTTTTATACGTATACAGAAGTATTAGAAAATGAACATAATTTAACTTACGATATAATTACATTTATTCTTTCAGTAATAATAGGTGTTTTTGTTTGGTTATCAACATGTAAATTTAAAATAGATAAAAGATTAGATGCACTTTTAACAGGTTTTGGATATTTTGTTGCTATTTTTTGGTTTACTGTATGTTCTTATAACTCTTGTCCCGACATTTATGTACCAAGTAGCGAAGAACACGATCATTAATTTGCTATATTGGATTGAATCCGGTCAGGATTTCAATAATTATATTTAACGAAATTATTTACTATTAGTAAACATATTCTTTAAATATTGGATTTGCTTTGCAAATAATGCTAAAGGCATTTGCTTTGCAAATAATTACTCTGCTAGTGAAACTACCCACTTCTTACGGCCGGCGCTCCACTCAAGTACGGCACCGTCAGCCAACCCATTGAGGTCGATGTCACCAACATCCTGTAGCATCTCCACCTTGCCTCTTGGGCCTCTTGGTCCAGCAACCCCCTTTGGTCCTGCAGGGCCAGCCAAGCCGTCGCGGCCATCAATTCCCGGCTCACCGTCAGCACCTGGTTTACCAACACCGTCGGCCTCAAGCTTGGCAAGTCTGGCGGTAAGTTCTGTAATCTGCATCTCTGCTGTAGCTAGTGCATGTTCAAGACGAGAACCAATGCTTACTAGGTCGATACCTCCCGTTGTTACTAGGCTTTTTACACCTCCAATTGTTGTGAGGTTACAGTTCTCACCTCTCAGGGCTACGAAACTTCCTGCGATTTGGTTTGTGCTCATTATTACTAATTGGTTATAAAATAATCGATGGAATTAAACGAATCATATAGAAAATTTCCGAGTTTAACTTTTATTATAAAAATAGTTATAATAGATTAATGGTTCAAATTATATTCTATGGGTTAAAAAGAAGCGGAAATCATGCAATAATTCATTGGATCCTAAGGAATCTTGATAAAGATATTATTGAAACTATGCCTTCCTATATTCATGAAAATAGAGAAAAAACATTAGTCTACTTTAATGATATACTAAAAAGCTCAGGAGCAATTGCCCCTATTATAGAAAAATATAAAAACTATAAACATATAATAGCAAGCGTTGAAGAAGAATATATTGACCCAAAAAATACAATAATAAATGAAATATGGAACAAAAAAGAACCCATAACTAAAATATTTATTATAAGAGATCCATCCAATTGCTATGCATCTAGAATAAAAACATTTAACCTAAGAAATATTAATAACTTTAGTAAACTCTTTACTAATATAATAAACAACTCTAAAAATTTTGGAAATATTACAATATTCTATGATAAATGGTGGAATAACACAGAATATAGAAATAATATAGCAAAACAGATACATATACCAAACAAAAATGATATACTAATAGTATCTAAAGAAGGAGGAATAAGTGCATTCAAAGATAAAAATTATAATAACAGAAAAAACTCAGTAAATTTTACTCCCGAAGAAAAAAGTATTTTAAGCAATATTTTATTCCGTGATATAATGAAATATACATTTAGTTGATGACGGAGCTTGTGGAAAATTAACCATGAGTCCTCTTTTAATACCAAGTGATTTCATATAAGTTCTTAATCTTGCAATTTCGTTTTGTTTAAATGCATTAGTCGATAGTGCCTTAAGTTCTAAAATAATAGTTTTGTCTGGGTTAGTGTCTAATCTGTTTACAACTATATCAGCTCTACCATAACCAACATAATAAGATTTATACATAATTGGTGTTATAACTTCAGACTCATATTTTATACTAGAGCTTCTAAGTTCTGATTCCATAGCACGATGGTATACAGATTCTGTATGACCCGAACCTAAATGTGAATAAATCTCATTAGCTTGTGTTATTACTGTGTCAAGGATGTCTGTTTCACTTTTAATTTCAAGCTTTACGCCTTGACCTCCGTTTCCGCCTGGACTTCCTGGTCCGTGACCTTTTCTTTGTTTTTTTGACCTTATGAACTCCATTTCTCTTTTTAGATCTTCTAATCTTTAAATTCTTTGAATTCTTTTTTGTGACAGTTTTTCCGAAATTAAATTGTAAATTTTTTAAATAATCATTTACTCTTCCTCCTACTAATTTTATACCAGACTCTACTAACGCATCTATACCAGCTTTTGTTGTTGGTGTTTCATCACCTTGCTTTCCAGGATCTGTAATTTCGGAATACTCTGTATTATTTCGTCTATCTAATTCTTTGACTTTTCCAGATAATATTCTAAGTTTTTCTCTTTGTTCTTCTGTTTTGGCTGTTATTCCTTTTTTTTCTTGATTTTTAATTTTTCTCTCTTGGTTAATTAAATATTGATTTAACATTACTACTCTAATCTTTCTATCAACTAAACTTCCACTGTTCATATCTGTTTTCAAACCCTTAACAATTTTTTTCTGTTTGGCTAACTCTTCTTCTAACGCTTTTTTTTCTATTTCATCTAATGCTTGTTTATCTGCTACTAAACCAAGTTCAGATTCCTTGGCTCTTAAATCTTTTTTACTAGTTTTAGATATTTTTTCAATTATATCTAGGTCGTCAATATCCTGCCCAACACCAATAATCTGATCTCTTGATTCTTTTATAAATGAGTCGTACTGCTCTTTTGTAATTTTGTTGGATTCAAAAGCTTCTTTTGCCTCTACCATTAACACCTTTAATCTATCTACGTCTTTTTGACGTTTGGAACGTATTTTAGCATCTTCCAAGAAGATTGTTGGTTTGAGACCAGGGAGTTCGCTTGATATTTCAAACAACGCTGTACGAACTGTTTCTTCTTTAGGAGAAAACATATAAAATAATATTCTTCTTAAAGCATCGTAATACAAACTCCATTCATTTTTTCTATCTACTAATTTATCAATCTCTTTTTTAGTAGCTTCTATTTCTCTTTTTCTGAATTCATCTATATTAATGGTTGAATCACGACTCATCATTGTTACTAATTTTGACAAGTTAGATTCTGTTGGATTGTTAGATTCTAATTCGTTTAGTTCCGTAAGATATTGGGAATTTAAATTTGAAAATTCTATTAAACCTCCCAATGTTTTGGGTGTTAATGCTTTTTTCCACCGAGCATAATCTTTCTTGACTTCACGAGATATTTTAGAAATATTTCTTTGTTGAAGATGTTTGAAAACTTGTTGCTGGTTCTTAATACTATTTAATTGATTTTTATAACCCACCTTTAGTGTTTCGAGAGTATTATCTAAATTTTCTAGATCAAGGTCATATTGTTTGTTAACTAATTTGGCATCTCGAGTTTCATCTAACACTGATTCTATAATTGCATCTGCAATAGCCTTTTTTACAGCGGCTGGATTCATAGTCAGCGAAGCTTCTGTAACAACCCCTTCTTTGAGTTCGGGGTCTTTGGGTTTAGTTTTGGTCATTTTTTTAGATTTTATTAATTTGGCACCTCTTGTTCTTCCAAAACTATTTGTCAAGGGTGTGTATTTTTTATCTACTGATATACTAGCGGCTATATCAGCAAGGGTTACAATCTTTCCTGGTTTTATATCTGCTATAACTTTTTGAGCAACATTATCATTTGTTAGTATAGCAATTACATCTTTGTATTTCAAATCTTTTTTGAATTCTTTGTCAGTGTCTATTTGAATTCTCATTTCATCTATTTGACGTTTTAGATCGGCCAGTCTACTAACTTTATTCCATATTGGTTCAGAGTAATTTAAACCTAAAAATCCTTTATCCTCGGAAGCACGCAGATCATTGGTTATCCAAGACTTTAACTCTTCAATTTTCCTATCCAACCTGTTCTGTTGTTCTTCGGAATATATCATTTGGAATCTAAGTTCTTGTATTTCTTTTACAACAGTTAAACATAAAAGATAATCATCTGAATTATCACATACTGGTGGGTTCAATTGTACCATATCTAACAATTACAAATATTTTAAATTTATGTTTTATAAATAATAATGATATTACTAATATCATTGAACAATTTATACAACATGGTTTATGAAGGTGCTTTTTGGTGATAAATTAATCGTCTTCGATGAACATAAATTTTTGAATTTTTTGGGTTTTGGGTTCTGGTTTATTTAATATTTTGTATTTCTTTTTTCTATAATAACGCTCTCGTTTCTTGGCCTGACCACCTAACCCTTCCAAACTGTCTTGAAAATCTATAATTAAAGGAATATTGGGATTAACACGACGTAGAATACGCCCGCACGCTTGAACTACGTCTGAGCGGCCGGTTGCGAAAATCAACGTGTCAAGCACACTATTATCATATCCTTCTTGAGCCATAGCATAAGTTGCAAAAATAACATCTTTTGTATTACTAATTTCCAAAAGTTCGTTTTTCATACCACCTACATATAATCCCCCACTAATTCCAGATGGGAGTAGATCTAATAGATCAGAGCATTGTTGTCTTCGTTCCGTAAGAACTAGTATTCGTCTTTTTTCTTTATTATACATTATTATTTCGGCTAGAATTTGTTGATTACGAGTTTTATCCAAACTAATTTGGGTTACCAGATTGGGGAGGTTTATTTTCCCCATCATATTATAACTTGGTACAGGTTCTGAATCTTTTGTATATTCAGCTTGTATTAATTTAATTTCAGGTTTTAATTCGGTTTTATTTGATTCTATTGTTGTAATATCACCCAAAAACCATGTCAACACTTTGGTTAATCCATCTTTTCTGTCTGGTGTGGCAGATAGACCCAACATTTTTTTAGTTGCTATTTGGAATAGTGCTTTACTAAAATTACGTGAGCAAATACGATGACAATTGTGAACTATAGGTCCACTATTATTTTTAATACCAGTAGCTAATACAAAATTATGATTATCTTGTACTTCAATGTCGTAAACTTTTCCATTATATCCTCTTCCTTCGTTAAGTATTGGTTGAATATATTTTATTTTTACAGTCCCAATAGACGATCTTTCATAATTTAAATCATATTTACATTTTATCAAATCTCCTATTTTTAGTTTTCCAGCTTCTTTATAACCACTAGGTGTAAGAATTAAATGGTTGTCTGTACAATCAATACTCCCAGACCCATATTTGATTTTTAATAATTCTTTTTTCTCTTTTTCCCAAGCATAAGTAATTTGTTTATATTCAAATGTATCTAATTTTTCATTATAAGACATTACCAACGGTAATTTGTCGTTATTTTTCCATAAATTATATAAATGTCCAATTTTTTTAGGCCCATCTTCTGTAACTACGAGTTGGTTGTATTTTATACATTCGTCCGATATAACATAACCAAACGAATCAAAAGTCTCTTTGGGGTAACTTACTTTTCGAACCGTGATGGATTGTAACATTGCGATTACAATATCCTTGTTTTCAACGTCAATGACATTTTGTTGAATCCTACCAATACGAGCATCGGGAAGAAATTGTTTGATTCTTTCAATCCACTGATTAAGCAAGAATTCCTTATGAACTATTATCAAAGTTTTTTTCTTAATTTTAGAAACTGTGTACAAACCCACGACCGTCTTTCCGAATCCTGTTGTCAGTGATAATACTGTTGCGTCATTTTTATTTAAGGTATTAATAACTTTGTCAACTACAGGTTTTTGTACGTCCTTTAACGATCCTTTGAATTTTAGATTGATGTCATCACCGTTTCGTTCTTCTTTAACACTTGGGATGCCGTATTTTTCAATTCCGTAGAATTTTGGAAGGTATATCCATTTTTCAGATTTTCTGTAAACAGGAAACGGTTTATTGTTAAAATCATAGTCTGGTAGGACAAAGGGTTTAACAGTTAACTCTTTCTTGATTAATTCGTAATGTGCTTGGTTATACGGAATTGCATAACCTCTGTGACCAATCTTTGATTCCATCTTTAATATACAATTGTTATTTAATCTTAAAGTTGTTTACAACTCAGACCTTTGGTCTGGATTCAAGGAATCTTAAAATTCAACATAAATTCAACGGACAGCCTATGTTCCAAAGTTTTATGTAGGGTTGGTACTTAATCTTTCCCCCTAATTCTACGAGATAAAAACTAGGTATATTTTTCTTATTCAAAATCTTAACTTTGTTTTTAACGTTTAATCTTGACATATCTGCATTTAGTGGGAGTTTAAGAAATACAAAGGGGTTTGTGGTTATTTCTTCTAATATTTTGTATATTGGTATATCTGACATTTTAAGATCTACTTTCTCTTTTTCTTTGTAACCTATTCCACCCCACGGTGGATCCAAATATAAGACGTCTTGATTTACAATATTAGCAATTTTTGTATAGTCTGCTTTAAAAATATTAACATTTGTTATACTGAATGTTTCGCAGTTTGATTTTAATAATTCAGCATTTTCTTTCAAAATATCAATTGCATTTACGGTTTTAAAATATTTTGAAAAATGTATCGTATCTCCGCCCACACCACTTGTTCCATCCGTTATAACTAAATTTTGTGAAACCATTCCAAAATCTGACAAACTTTTCTGAATAATATTAATAATCTGTTTAGCTTCATAAGGTCTAGTTATACTATATCTCCCAACATCATTTATCTTAATTTTTTTAAAATCAAAATCAGGTTTATATTTATTTGACTTCATCGACGACAAAGACATTTTATCTAATATTTAAATAACATTATTTTTTATATAGATTAACCCATCGATTCTTCATTTCAAAATATTTGGAAGAACCGGGTTTATATCTTACATGATTAGCCCAAATTTTTAATTTTGTTTGTACATTATTACTTATTCTCTGGGATATGTACATCTTTATTTTAGAATCTCTCTTGGAATGTTCTTTAACTTTATAAGTATATAATATGTTTCTATCTAATAATATTGTATCCTTTCCTAAATAATTTATTCGAGAATACAGCATTACTTTATGATGTAATATATCATTGTTACTGGGGAACAAATAATTAACATTAATAATTTTTGGTATTTTTTTAAATTTTGAATAATACCAATAAAATATTGGGAACATTAATAATATTATTGACATAGTCAACTAATTACTAATTACTAATTAGATTGTTTAAATGCCTTTAGCATTATTTGCAAAGCAAATTATTTTGTAATTTTTGGTAAAAAAAAATATTTACAAATTATAATAAAGGGGTAATGTTAACGAATAAAAATCCCAATTATAATTTGGAAACTAAATTTTATTTTTCTCCAAAAGATGATGTTAGATTTAATAAGAATAAAGATACTTTTATACCTTTGACCGAAACATCTAGTATGTACACCCCTTATTCAACAGCAGATGTATTATTAATTGACGACGATCCTATAATTAGAAATATATTTACAAATCAAATGAAGAAATTTAGAATAAAAAGTAATAAAGATGATGAAGGTAGGCCAGTAATATTCAGAATATTTAGTAAATCTAGTGAGTTGTTAACAGATATTGTTGAAAACGGTTCAACTTATGGTTTGATATTAATGGATGAAAATCTAGGACCAGATAGTTTTAGTGGAACCCAGTGTATAAAAAGATTAAGAAAATGTAATTATAACGGTGCTGTTATCAGTATTTCTGGAAGTTATAAACCGTATGAGATATTACCAAAAGTCAAAAACAGTGGTTCTAATGGATTAATACCAAAAAGTCCTAAATTTTTTAGTGAAGTTAATAAATTAATGATCAAATTGACGACTAGGAATTTTAAAATAAAATAAAAAGGTATATTAATGGACATTGAATCCGGTCAGGATTTCAATAATGCTAAAGGCATTGCTATAGAAATTCCCAATTTAAATACATTACCTACTATGGATAACACCCTTGACGGAGTTCCCTGGAATGAAGATAAAGAGGATAAGAGGTTGTTTCCAGAAGCATTTACAGAAGTTCTTAGAACTTGTAGTCTTACAGGTAGATCAAAATTAATAATACGTCAACGTTTTTTAAATTTATTTAGATATTATAGGAAAAAACACAAATATACTAGTGTATTTCACAATGGTTCTCGTATAATAGTGTCTATGGGTAGTATTATTATACCAGCATTATTAACATTAGATAATGAAATATCAGAGAGGTCTCTAACCAGTCAAACAATTTATTATACAACATTTTCAATAAGTATGTTAGTAACTCTTACTAATGCGCTATCTGAATTGATGCAAGTTAGTAAGAAATATTACACTTACGCAACTGTTAAGGAAGGTTTGGTAACGGAAGGTTGGTCTTTTTTATCATTGTCTGGTAGATATAAAGAATATTCTGATCATTCGGAATGTTGGAGAAAATTTGTCCATAAGGTTGAAAAATTAAACAGTAGTGCTATAAGTTCTAATTTGATATTATCAACCCAGAAACCCGATGAGCGTACATCCGACCCTAAGATAGCATGGAATCAAATAATGGAAACAAATACCGAAGCAGATTCTAATGTTATATATTGTAATAATTAAGATGCTTTGCATCCAGTGTCGAAGACAGTGTCGAAGACACTGATTTCATAGAAATTTAAGTTATACAACTACATTGACTTAATGAATTACAATCTGACACATTTACACTTCCTGAATCTGTTTTGGTTATGGGGTCACACTTACACATGAACCCCATAGCATTTACAGAAACCATATACAAAGGAGTAAGAGATATTAAAGAAACACCTGTTAATATAAATTTACCATTAAGATCATCTTCAAATTGAGAAAATATTATTACCATCAATATTAGTATGAATAGGATAGTTGAAAAAACAACCATTGCCATCCGGAGATCTTTTCCACAACCTTCTAAACAATAATTAGCGTCTTCTGGGCATGCATTTCTACAAGCATCTGTGTCGCACGAATCTATGCAGTAAGGTTTTCCACAATAATTTTTACATGGTTTATTATCGAATGAAACATAAATAAAAATTATGCTCAATATTGAAAGAAATATAATAAGATATCTCATCATTCCTGACAAAAAACTTAGAGGAAACCACACATATGCAAGTAATATAAGTGTCATAATAATAGTTCCTGTTAAACATAATATTGAGTATATTCTTGGTTCAAAGTAATTATACCCCATTTTACTATTAAACAAATAAAATAATATTGGGTTAAATCAATGGGGACAAAAAATAAACAATATATGGTATGTTTAGATTCATTTAATAATAATAATAATATTGAAAATAAAGCAATATTTGAAAGAGACAAAATTTGGAAACGAGGTGAAAAAAACGAAATAACTATAACATTTGGTAATTATCCGTGTGATGAATGTTCTGTCAATGCTGGGTGGTCTTTAATTGGTAAAGAAGCAAATAATGAACCGTATCCATCTATGAATTTAGGGTTTGTAGACCCACCTTTTGAAGATTTTGAATGGGAAGGTATTCTTTATCTAAAATCGGGGTTTGAATACGGATTAAGAAATAGGTGTAGTAAAAACATTAATAGTATAAATGGGTGTGAAACTGGGTGGGTTCCTGGATTTTCTGTTGTTCATGAATTTGGTCATGCATTGGGTATGAAGCACGAACACCAAAACAATCTTAATAATTCAAATAAATTAGATATAAATACAGAATACATTATCACTTATATGGAAGCCAATCTTGGTTGGGACAGAGAAACAACAATTAAAAATATAATTGAATGGTATAGTGACCCCAATTACTATAATGGTTCTGACTTTGATCCAAAATCTATTATGTTTTACAATTTCCCTAAATCATGGTTAAATTCTGGAGAAGGAATTTCTTCAAATTTTGTTTTGTCAGATAAAGACAAAGAATGGTTGGAAAAAATGTATCCAAAAGATAATCAAATAGAAATAACAGTATATTTCGTAGACTCTGATTCTCCTTCGTGGAAAAAGGCGTGGATTAAAAAGGTTGTAACAGAACAAATTTCTCCTCATGTTGGAATTAAGTTTAATTTTAGCAAAGAGTTAAAACCTCTAGCACCGGGAGAAACATACCCTCCTCCAACCATGGAACCGCTAACTCCTTTGTCCACTACAAGTATTTTTGTAATAATGTTAATATCATTTATATTATTTACTATATTGGTTTACTATGTTAGATAATTTGCAAATTAAAATATACTATTATATTATTAAATGGTTCCAATAATAGACGTCAGTTCTTGTTCTGCTAACATTCCACCCAAACCTATGTTTTACAAAGATTCGAAAAATCTTAGAGCTATATATAACAATGTGTTAAAATGGAAAGAAGATAGTGTTGGTGATATAACGATTAGTTTTAACCCATTACAAGGATCCCAATCTGCTCTTGGTATTGGAAGTAATAACATTAATCCTTCTATGAATTTTAATTGGGTTGATCCACCTTTAAAAAGTTTTGAGATGGACGGATTTACTTTTAATTTTGATACAAAAGGAGAATTTAGAAATGGTTGTTCAAGTAACAGTAATTCAGAATGTACTATTGGAAACGAAACAACATTTAATAATGGGAAACCAGCATTATGTGTTGCAGACGGGATTTATTGTAATCCTGAATTTGTACCTGGTTCTGTAATTCTTCATGAATTTGGTCACGCTTTAGGATTATACCACGAACACCAGAATTTCTTAGATGGAACTCCAATAGAATATGATATAGACGGAGCTACTTTATATTCACTAAATCAGTATGGAAACGATACTTGTATTGACCAATACTGTAAAAAACTATGTTATTCGGACAACATTAGGCCAAGTTTTTGTAATGAAGATTGTGACCCAAATATGACACCTTCATTCTCTTGTGAACAAGAATGGGGTCAAGCCAAAGAGTTGGCACAAACTAATATATTAAACGTTTATAACTGTCCTAGTGGAAGAGATGATTGTATATACGATGGGTCAGATTTTGATCCATATTCCGTTATGATATACGAAGTAGCGGATTATGTTATTAAACCAGATAAAAATGGTGTTAGATATAACCCAACACGTAAAAATTTCGTATATTCAAATACTGACAAAGATATATTGGGTGTTATGTACCCCAAAATAACAAAAAATGGTGGAAATATTCCAAAAATTAATGTAAAGTTTGTTGACAAAGTAAATGAGGAAACTTGGAAGCATTACTGGGTTAAAAAAGTTGTTATGGAACAGTTAGCGCCTATTGTTGGTATTGATTTTATTTTTGATTTGGAAGTAAGAATCCCGTCAAGTTCTGAAGAACCTGGAAATTCTGATGATGTATTTACACCTAGTCCTGTTTCAGGAACACCCGTCGATGACGGTAATACTGAAACAAATCTATTACAAAGAATTGTTGATTTTTTAAATAATAATTTGATTTTATCTTTATTAATTATTATAGTTATCTTTGGTTCTATATTTTCAATCGCTAATTGAAATTGTTTACACAATTCAATTCATTCTTCTTTAATATTTATTATAATAAATTCGTTGTCTAAATCTATGTTGTATTGATCTGCATCCCTTAATTCTGTTCCTGGTATATCTTCCTCATTAAATTTTTGAGATCTCAAACAAGGAAATAAATATTTAATACACATTATAAATTTATTACGAAATAATTTAAACGTCATTATATGTTAAATAGTATTTATATTTTTAAATACTATTAAACCTTGGTGAAAAATAACTTGGTGTTACTTCTTCTTCACTCGGATTTACTATTTCTTTAATATTCCATGCAACTAATGTTACAAAAGTAATTATTACTAATATATAACCTAAATTCAAATACAAAGTTGAACTTTCACTTTTTTTATTACCTTTATTGTAAAATGTATTTATACTATTTATTGATTCTCCAACCATAAACATAATAGCTATTGATAGAATAAAGGAAACTACAGTTTGTAAAAATATTCCTGGATACATTATTTGGCCTCTAGGTAAAGTTATACCAGTTGTCCAAACATCCTCGTTAGGGAAAGAAGATCTAATGATAGGGAACATTATAGAATTATTAAAGGCGTTTACTACATCTGAAACTAAAAAAACTATCACTAGTCCTAGTGATAATTGTGACAATGATGAACCATAAAATTTTTTCAATCTTACGTAAATTGTATTATCCAATCCAACGTATTTTGTATAAATAAAATATCCAATAAATAAAACCCCAATTACCGATATTACTATAACAGATATAATAGCATCTGATTTAACTTCTTCGGGATCTTTTATTATTATTACTTCATCTGATGAAGACAATTCCATTTTAATTAAGATAAATATTTAAATTTAGAAAAAACTGTTGTGGGTCAATAACTATGGTTGTTTTGTTACAATTAGACTATTAACTGTTGTATTATAATGCATTTCAAAACATTTTTTACACATTCTGGTGTCATTGTTAAATATTATTAATGAACCATTTTCACACTCATATTCATAATCAGCCGATAATTGTGTTATTAGTTTACCAGCTTTGTGTTTTCTAATTTCTCTGTTTTCCCAAAAAATCATCGTTTCTTTTGTTTCTGTGTTTTTCATTTCTATATTACTAATATTATACTCTTTAATAGTAAATGTTGATTCTTTATAGTGGTATTCCAAAGAGTAAAATTCTCCATTTACCATATGATTAATTGACGATGGTACATATTTTGTGTTAATAACCATTGAACAGATCTCATTTCCGCCATCTTCATCCTTAATTCCGTCGGGGTCATAATATTTATAATCGATGAAATGTTTTTTACAATAACCTTCAAATTTTCCAGTAAACGTACAACGTCTATTGGCTTTGGTAATCCATGAACATTTCCTTAACGCCATTTTACATCCTGTTAAGTGGTAATTCAAATTATTTTTAGAATGGAACAATGCTGTACAACCATAACAACTAAAACTAGGTCTCTCAGAACATTCGTTAACATGCATACGAAGATTATTTCGTGACAAAAATAATTTATTACAGAAACTACATTCAAAGTCCAATGACGGTTTACGAGAACATTCTTTTTTATGCTCCTTAATTAGTTCCTTATTTTCAAATTCGGAATCACAATATTCACATTCATAAACTTTAATAGAAGAATTCATGGCTTCTCTTTATTAAACAACCAAATAAAACTTTAAATTATTTGAACCACATAAAACTTTACACACACTATGTTAACCCAAATCCAGAAAGATAGATAGTGTGTTTACTTTTTTAATTATTAGTTTTAAATGAGATTGCATACAAAATATTATTTCCAGTGTATTTATTAATTTAAGTACTGGAAAATATAGGCCATATTAATCCGTATGCCCATCTTCGTTAAGGATTCTAAAAGTAATTTCAAAACTATGAACGATGTATCTATCTTCCTAATTCAGAAAGATAGTGTGACCAAAAAAGGTTTTAAAAAAAACGTGAAAATCGACGAATCGCGTGTGGAAAAAAATTATCCGAAAGTTCGCATTTTTGTCAAATTACTTTATTTATAGGAAGAATACTAAGGCGTTATTTTTTAAGTTTATTTCCGTATTTGTAAAAATAAAAGATTGCTGTTAATCCAGCAAGTATATTATATCCTAGCATCATATATCTTCCTGGATATTTAGCGGTAGGTTCTATCTTATTAAAGTTGCCACTTGCTTTTGTTAGTAAATAACTAATAGCTATTAAAGCTAAAATATAAGGGGATAGAACAGGTTTGTAAACAGCAATTAAAATATTAATAAACCCCGTTTGAAAATTAGCTCCTCCAAATCCATTCATCAATAGTTTATAGTTTTGATCAGCGCCAGGATCTTCTGTACTACAGGCTGGAACAGCTCCAGCTATATGTTCAGAAGCATAATTAACATTGAATGTGTGCATAAATCCTCTTACTAAATCTAACACTCCTAGAAAAAGTAATACATATTTGGCTATATTTTTCGTGTTCATTAATTAAAAGGCGAGATTTTTAATTGGGAAAATTTAAACCTCTTTTAAGCAAATTTAAATATACCCTAGGAAATTAGGGTATAATAGGGTAAAAGCCCATAATCGACTTGTCCAAACAATTTTAAAAATTGTCAAAACTTGAAATACCCTAGTATTTGAGAAGATAATAGGGTAAAAATGAACCTGGTGACGTAGGATTCTAGACTTAAGCTAAATTAACAAATTGTCAAAACTTGAAATACCCTAGCCTTTCGTGGCTTATTAGGGTACGTAAAGAAGTGAGACAGTAAAGAACAAGTAATTAAAGTAACCAAGTAACTTACAATCTTCAAAACAACTCAAAATGGGTCAGTTCAGCTACGAATGCAGCAACGCCGGATGCACTTGCACGGGTGACCAGTTTGATTGGATCGATGACTGTATTGTTGAAGTTGAACTAAAGGGTGAGAAGACCCGAATGATGGATGGAAAGTATGATGGTTACGGGCGTGTAGCTGTGAAAACCACCAACGGAGATGAGGTGTTTGTTTACTCAAAACAGTTCCAAAAGTACTTTGAAGGTTGGGGGGATGTCAAGTACACGGCCAAAAATATTTACTGCAACGGGGAACGCGACGACAACGACGATTACGACAGCTGCGACGACGAAGATTACGATTACGACACCGACAAAATCGTTACAAGGTATTGCTATAACCATGCTGTACCGATTGGGGGAAATCTGGGAATCCAAGAGCTAAAGGTTTACGGCGAAGTCGAAGCACCGGTTGTTGTCGAAGCACCGGTTGTTGCAAACGGGATTTGCCACGGAGTGAAGAAGAACGGACAACCCTGCAAAGCCAAGGCAAAGTACAGAAACTTTTGCGGACACCACATCAAGATCAAAGAATCCGAAGTGGTTGTTGTGCAAGAACCGGTGGCACCCGGAGCACCCAAAAAAGCCAAGGCACCCAAAGCCAAGAAGGTCAAGGCAGAAGTTCCAGAATGGCAGAAGTGGGAGGAACTTGACGAAAACTTTGTCGAGGAGGAGGGGTTCGAGTACGAATACTATGATTTCTAAAAATTAACAAATTTTAATAAACCTTACCGCGTCAGCGGATTTATGGGTAAGTAAAAACCCAACACAATCTTTCAACACAATCTTTTGCAAATGGTAACCTTTGACAAATTCACATACGTTTACAGCTATGACTTGACTGAAGAGGAACGCAACATTAAGAAAAATGCTTACCGCTTGTGCATATACATGGAAAATGTGAACAAGCAGGAAGAGGCTCGCAAACGCTTTCGTCAACAAGTCAAACAGACAAGCACTAGACCGTGCAAGATTATTTTCATCGAAGTTGTAAATTAACAATTCAAAAATTAACAAATTTTAATAAACCCAAGGACTTAGGTCCTTATATGGGTACGTAAAAACAAGAGCAAGCAATCAAATAAAAGTAAACAAAAACAACCAAGTAACTTACAAGCAACCAATCAAGATGTCTTTCATTCAGGAATCGCGTGAGATCGTTGACAACATCAATGGCAATTGTGATCTTGGGCGTTTCATGGCTGACGAGATCGTCTTTGGTTCGAGTTGCGACACGGCCTATGACGGGGCTATCTTGATCTGCAGGGCCTACTTCGAATTTATCGACACCGAGGACAAGGACGCCTTTGAGAAGAAGCTCGAGTCAGTCAAGGAGAAGTACAACTACGGAGACAACATAGATACTGCGCGCAAGTACTTTGATAAAGTGTTTGAGAAAAAATTGGAAGAGATGAACATCGACAACGAAGACGACGAAGACGACGTTCCGCTTGACGAAATAGCTGACATCGACAGCGAAGAAGTCCAGATGGAAAAGAAAAGACCGGACAGCGAAGACGACGAAGACGACGTTCCGCTTGACGAAATGGCTGACATCGACAGCGAAGAAGTCCAGATGGAAAAGAAAAGACCGGACAACGAAGACGACGAAGACGACGTTCCGCTTGACGAAATGGCTGACATCGACAGCGAGGAAGAACAGAAGGTGGCAGAGAAGGTTGAGGAACCGAAGAAGGCAAAGAAGGCAAAAGCGGACAAGCCCAAGTGTGGCGGCAAGAAGAAGAATGGGGATGCCTGTGGGTTCAACGCCGGAGAGAACGGATTCTGCAAGCGCCACAGTGACACCGAGGAAGCAGTAAAGCCGCGTGCGAAGAAAGTTGCTGCCAAGGCTGTCAAGGTTCAGCAGTGGGGCAAGTGGGAGAACATTGGGTCGGACTTTGAGGAGGATTCTGACTTTGAGTACGAGTACGAGGAGATCTGGGTTTAACTGTGATTAAGTAATTAACAAATAACAAATTTTAACAAACCCTAGCCGTTCGTGGCTTATAAGGGTACGTAACGGTAACGAAGAATGGTTTCGCAAATTTCCCAAGATGTTTTTGGAGTTATCATGAAACACTGGTACTCGTTCAAGTACACCGATGTCATGACCAAGTGTATTGGAGAGATTATGAGAGGAATTGAACATTGGGAAGATCTATTTCTATTCTATGATGAAAAGTCTCAGTTACAAGCACAATTCTGCCAAGAGTGTGGAAACTACTGCAGGACCCAATCCAAGTTGTCGATGAGGGCCCTTTGCTTATGTGAGGTAGACCGCCGGTTCCACGAAATGATCATTACCCACAAGTACTAATTAACAAATTTAAAAAATCTTACCGCGTCAGCGGATTTATGGGTAAGTAAACGAACGAGAACGTAAAATGACTACCTTCAATGATGAATTTGCTACTGGTGCTGCTGCGTATGGTTTCATGGAGGAAACCCAACTTACTTTGAGATTTAACTATATTGGAAACCTTGTTGAAACCTGGAAAGAGGTTAAGATTTACGAGTTTTATGATGGAATCCAGGTAACTTTGACGAACAACGAAACAACCAAGCAAGTTCTTTTGGCAACCGATGGTGAAGGAGATAGGATGATCAATAAGTTGATCGAGTTAATGGGGAAGATGACCAACCTGGTAATGTTGGAATTTGGTTCCAGATTCGCTGGTGAGATTACAGAACCTTTGTTCACCAAAGAGTTTAGAAAAGTCAACACGATCAAAGTTGGAAGTGAGGTCGATCTACTCGCATTTGAACAACCCAATTGTGATGAACTTGTAGTTGAGTTTGTAATGTACGAGGGAGAAGAGATTCCTCTGCAAAGAGATGGTCTACTCTCTCAGGTTGGGAAGTTGACGATCGAAGAAATGGATGGGTGTGACCTAATCGAACTAATCAGTGGGGAGTTGGTAATCACGTATTAATAAAACATTAAAGAATTTTAACTTAAAGGCATCAGCCTTATTATAAGTAAGTAAAAAAGTAAAAATGGAATCCTTTACTGAACCTGCCGATATCGCTACGGGACCAACCAAAGAATGGGTTGTAGAGTACTACTCAACCATGTTTAACAACAAACAACAAATAATTGAGGAATCTGTGGATCAATATCTCTACGAAGTTGGGGGTTTTGGTAGTTACAGGGGGTTCTACTGCTTTGTAGAACAAGTACTAAAGGACACAATCGAAAAAAATATCAAGAAATCGAAAAAACCTAAGTTTAGGTTTTGGGTACCCTTCCTCAAAAACACACCCATTAATGAATAATTAGCAAATTCAAAAATCTTCAAAAAATCTTCAAATTTTAAAACACCCAAGCCTTTCGAGGCTTATATGGGTACGTAAAACGAATTAAGCTTGAACATCACAAATCCAAATCCAAAACAACTTTAAAAAAAACTGTTAAACTTACAACAACTACGATGGCTCCCAAACAATCCAAGACTATGTACAGCATGTCCAACTTGGATGGGACTTATGACGACTTGACTGTTTGGTTCAACGAACTGCTGACCAATGGAACCAAGTCGATCGAAAAGTACGAACTTGTGCAGTTCTTGGCGTCGAAGGATCGTGTTCCGCTTGGAATCCTGAAGAAGACCAAAGGTCCTCGCAAATCCCAAGAGCAGTGTTGTGCTAGGAACCTCAAGGAGCATGCTCAGTGCAAGAACGAGTCGACTGAGGGAAGTGAGATGTGCAAAGTTCACAACATGCACCCTCCCAAGTGGACTATGAAAGATGTTGTCGAAGATATTGAGGTTGCTGAGGATGCAGAGAAGGTTGCCAAGATCGAGGCGAAGAAGGCAGAGAAGGAAGAGAAGAAGGAAGCAAAGAAAGCAGCGAAGGCGGCAAAGAAAGCAGCAAAGAAGGCTTCCAAGAAAGACGGGGACGACAGTGAATCTGACAGCGAGGTCAGTGAGATTAGCAGCGACAGTGAATCTGACAAGGTTGTTGTCAAGGCTAAGGTGAAACAGGTTCGTGTCCGCAAGGCTCGCAAGGTTCGCAAACAGGTTCCCAAGAAGGTTGAAAGTGAATCTGACAGCGAAGATGACACCCCTCTTGACGAACTTGAGCCTCCGACCCAAGACAACGAAGACGGCTTTTCTGAGATTGCCTTTGATTAGACTTAACTATTAAACATTTTAAACTCACGCACTTTGGTGCTTATGTGAGTACGTATCCTTCGGATTACGAAGACAAAGTCAAGTCAAGTACATAAAAAAGAAAATAACGACCAATGTTTGTAATTACCGAATACAACGAAAGTGAAGTCTACGAGATTTTCTATGAAGCGGTTAACGAGAGTTTTAACAACTTTCCAGAAAATTTGTGGAACAGTCCGGCAGATATTTTCATTCAGCGTTGTGACAACGAAGAGGATGAGACTAGGAGTATCTTGTGGATGGAAGACGGCAACGACTGTGTGGTAGATCAGTTGGAGGAGTACGAGATCAACGCGATTTTACTTATTATGGAATGGGAATAAATAAGAATAAACAATTTTAAACCTTGCACTTCGGTGCAGATAAGGTTTAGTAAAACAATTATAATGGACCGCTTTACAATCACCAAGTACACATCCTTCGGATTGTTTATTTGGTTTTATCTAGAAGCAGGTGTATGCCTTACCAATGGTGATTACAATTCAGTTCTTTTTTGTATGTTAAAGGTATTCATGGTTTGTATCTGTTACGGAATTTATTCAAAATAAGAAACACTTTAGTCTTTCGAGACTTATTAAATGGTGTAAAAAATGAGTTCACCCCCAATCAAGAAATCCAAGTGTTTTTTTGGTTTCAAGGTGACTAACTCTCCTATCTTGAGTGAAAGGTATGAGCGTAAGTCACCTGAGTCCAACAAGCGGGTGAGGGTTGAATATAATTGGAATACGAAGTTGTACGCAACGAAGATGGACAAATAAATACATAACAGTTAATTGACCCTTCGGGGTTTACGAGGCGGCGTAAAGAATTATAAATGAAGATTTCTGTAAAGTACGTCGCTCCAAAGCCAATTAAAAAGGTTTTGTATTGCAAGGGAGATGTTATAACTGGTTTGATTTTTTATGGTTGCAAGTTTGATATTAAGATAGACAGTATTATTAAACACGAGTATTATGATAGGTTTTCACAATACTCTTATTCAATCTATTGTTACAACAATGACTATCACGAATTAAAGGAACTGTTGTTCCCACTAACTCACAGCAAGTTGGATATGTTAATTAAGGGAGATCTACCTGAAAATTATAATAACAATTACTGTAGTTTGTAAAAAGCCTTCGGGCTCCGCAAGGCGGCGTACCAAGGAATCAAGATGAACCGAGCCTTGAATTACTCCTTCTGATAACACTTCGGTGTTTTATTTAATACGTTCTAGTTTTTAGAAACAACAAAGGAATTTAAAGAGTAAAACAAAATTAAATAATAAAGATTATTTGAATAACTTAAACGATGGCTTACCTTATTACTCACCATGATAAATTTCATGTACATGCTTTTTTAGGATTTTTTTGTTTGTTTAATTATTTATATAGGTCTTTGTTACACATAGTTTATGGTTCTGTTTTCCTAGACAAAAGTAATGCTTGGTATATTATTGGGATGTACATCTTTCTTTCACTCTCTTCGCTACAGTTTGTAATTCCGTCTAGTCGAGTAAAGGGTCAAAGACCTATGATATGGAGAGAGTATCGTGCTCATAGTATTGTGTTTTCTCTTCGTCATTTTCTATCAACTTTGGTTATCATTTATTTAGATCAGTACAAATACCAAGAACACATTCTTATATCTCTTATATTTCTTACGATGGGTGCGGCCGATCTGTGCACCTACTTGTATAAAGATGATGCGTCCCACACTATTAGGAGAATGCCTTATCCCCAAGACACAGATCAATCGGAAAAGGATATTATGCGTGAATTTTATAGTAGTTCTCAATTCGGAGCAACAATTTCAGGACTGTGTAATCTCGATTTGGCTTATTTGTTCTGTATCCCCATCCAATTGGGTGCATTCTTGATGACATTGGAACGTAAAGCTAAAATTTCACCCAAGACGTGGCATATTTATTATGGATTAAGCATTTCTTTGTGTTTTTTGGTTAATATTTTTACAAGTTTTCATACTAATGAGATTAGTAATCTAGTATTTACTGCATTTGCAATGAATATTGGATTCAAACTCCGAATGGATGGGATTAACAAGTATATTGTTTGGGCTTTGGTTATATCCTTTATTGAAACTTACAAGTATTACCAAATTAATTTAGTGTCATTCAATTACCTAATCCCTGTTTTTTCAGTTCTTTACAACTTCAAAATTTTTCATACTATTTATAGTTTGAAGAATTAACATGATTTTGAATTATAACAGTTGAATGACAAGTATTGTCAATAACTAAACAATCATAATCCTTCGGGATGCTCAAATTAAGGTTAAAAGTTTAAAGAATAGAATAGAATATATAAAAAAGATGGAGTTAGTTGAATTGTTTGAGAGTATTAGTTTAGATTGTAAAAAAGAGTTATATGATGTTAAAGACTTAGTTTATAAAGCTATAGAAGTTGATTTAGATCATTTGGTAGAATGTTTCAAACATAACAATTTTGATATGATTGATTGTGAAAATCCTTATTATCATTACTTAAATGAAAAACAATTGATTATGTTAAAAGATGTAATAAAAAGTGAATATGTTTACAATACATTTTTAAAAAAAATAAGACAATACAAACCTTGTTTAAACAATGATGATTACATTAATATAGGAACCTTAATTGAATATTATTATGATAATTAAATTATTGACAGTCAATTATAACACTTCGGTGTTTTTTTAAGTTTTCGGATTATGTTAAATAAAATAATCTAATTACTAATTAATTATATGAAACAAGCAATAGCCTATTTTGGACATTCAGACTTTATAGCTTTAAATTATATTCACATAAAATCTATAAAAGGTACGGTAATATTTAATCAATATTCTTTGGATAGTCCTGTAGAAGTTAGTGTAAGATTATTTGGAATGCCAGATGGATACCACGGTATGCACGTACATGAAAAAAAGATTACACCAAGTATTTTAAAATCTACTAAATGTTGTTCTTTGCTTGGTGGACATTTTAATGGTGGAAAACCTATATGGTCCCCTGATAATCCAAATGGTACAAAACATGGTGATCATGTTGGTGATTTGAATTTTAATGTATATTCTAAAAATGGTGAAGTTATAGAAGAATTCGAAGATTATAATATAAGTTTATACAAATCATCTAAAAATAATATAATTGGTAGGTCATTAATAATACATGCAGATAAAGATGATAAAGGTTTAGGAAATAATGTTGAAAGTCTTATAACCGGGAATGCTGGGAAAAGAATAGCATGTTCTAATATTGTCAATAATTAATTATCTAACCAAATTTAAATAAAATATAAAATCCTAAAGCTTTAAGCCTTTATGTTTTATTTGGTTAAGCCAATTACATAGCTATTACTTAACCTTATAGGGGGTCAATAAGTGTAACTCAATCAAGTTATTTTTTTTTAATACACTCACCAGTACTTTCAATAATAGTTTCATAATCTTCAAAAGACATAGCTTCTTTTAAAACTGCATATTTTGTGAGTAAAAGATTAATATGCATTTTTCCTTTTCCTCCATTAGATTTTCTACAGTAAACTTTAGCTTCAATACGAGATTTGTCTTTAAAAGTATGTGTATGTATTGTATTGTCAATCCACCCTTGTCCTCTACAATCATCTATGTGCCAATTAGTAGATCCAAAATTAATATTGTCCATAATATCTGGACCATACGTGGTAGCATTAACATGAAAATCTTCATGGCTATAGATATCAAACTCATAACCAACAGGATAAGCAATTTTTTCAAATTTATTATAAAAAGATTTCAAGTGAGGATCCCCCACCAACCAACAATTAGATGATGTTTGACAAGAACAAACTGCATCTGTTTCAGACATAGGGTGCGGAACTGCACTTTTTCCGAACAATTTTGTACCTCTTTTTAATTTTTTTTTATCTGACCTAGTTAGAGGTACTTTCCCAAATACATTTCGAGAAAGCATAAAGCTAATCAATACTATATTAATGAATTTCATTTTGTTCTTATTTTTATAATATACTTGTAATTCATTTCTTTAAACTTTTTCAAAGTCCAATTAATTAATTTAAAATAAATTGTCTGATTAATGAAAGATAAATTCATTATAGAAAACGATTTCATAAAATTTTTTCTTACAGATTCTCTTTTAACTCTATATATTAAAGAGAAAGGTGTACCAAATAAAGATGAATGGGAATTTACTAAAAATAATATGTTAAAATTTTATGATTATTTAATTGAAGGTAATAAAAAAATAACTATAATTTTTAATTTAACAAATTTAGGATTAATTCCTTTGACTTATATAAAAGAATGGGCGACGTTATTTACTTCTAATAAAGAAAAAACAAGTTTAGTAGTAAGTAAAAGTATTATTATAATACAAAATTCTATTATTTATACTATTACAAAAAGTTTTTTATCTATGTATGATAATGTTTCTCCTTATTACATAATAAATTCAGAAAAAGATTTAATAAATTTAATTTAAAATATTTATAATTTATATAGACAATGGATAATTTAACGGTAATAAGTATTATAGGAGCACTAATAATAATAACTTATATAATATTCATATTTAATGGGGGATATTCTTACAACCAATGGTGGTTTGGATTGAATAAAACAAAATTTTTAGGAATAAATTTTCTTACATGGTTTGCTATTACTTCCTTATTAGCTGCAACAGGATTTATTTATGTAATGTGGTATTATAAATCAAAACTAGAGGACGAATTGACAAAAAAACAATATGATAAAATATTTACAGAAATTGTTATATCTTTAATAGCAAGTTTAGTATGGGCTCCAGCCGTTTATTATAGTATTAAATATAAATCAAATAAAAATCGTAAAAACTTTTTTAAAGCAATTGCAATAATATCATTAGGTGTAACAACAGGAGCCTCGGCAGCAGCAACATATTTTATAAATGATTATGCAAAAAGCAATACATACAAAACAATTGCAATTATAGCTTATTCTTTATTTATATTCCATACAGGTTTTGTTGATTTTTATTTGTGGAATTCTTACTATAAATGTTTTTAAAACACACAAACAATCATAATCCTTAGTGCACTCATCTAGTGCTTGTTGAAATATTTCCAAAATTGGGAACATTCCACCAAAATGTTTCCATAATTTAGTAAGTTTGGATAATTATGCAAATCATGCATAAAATATCGGAAATTATGCAAAATCAACAAAAAAAATATAAAAATTATGCAAACATCAAAAATTACAATGTGTTGATAAAAAGCGTATGAATAATGTAGGCGCTTTAAATTATCGAGACATTTTTTATAAACATTTTAGTAGCAAAAACAATACCAAATAATATTAAATTGTGACCAAAACTAACATTGTTGTGTAAAACCTAAGAATTTAAGAAATGTGTAAAACTTTTTTTCACAAACTATCTTTCTAAAATTAGGTATATAATAAAGATAGTGTTGCGATGTGATAATGTTACTTTCAAATGAGATTGCATACGGATCGTATTTTCCAGTACTTCATTTTATTGACACACTGGAAAATATATGCCATATTAATCCACACGCAATATCTCATTTTAGACTAGTTTTTCAAAGTAATTCCCCCCCCCCTCCAAAAAAAGTTACGTCTGTTCAGAGCAGACCTTGCATAATTTTGACTGCTAATAACTTATTAGCAACGGGATTTGAGAATAAATGAAATTATGCGTATGCCGCATAATTGTTGCATAATTTTGGTTAGGAAAAATTTGCTTAACAGGGGGGTAGCTAAAAAAACGAAATTTTTTGCAGACCAAATCACAAAATTCACTATTTCGCAAAAACTTTTTAAATTTTTTGTCGAGCGTTGCACACGGATTTTGAAAAAAAAATCACCAAAATCAAAAAATAACTGGAATAGAAAATCCACACGCAAATGTCGAAAAATAAAAATTTTGCTTTTTTTTTACAAAAAATTTACGTGATTTTTGACCAAAAAATTTTTGTGGAATTACGATTCCGTATGCGATTACACAAAATAAAATCACAAAAAATGTAAAATTGTTAAAATTATGCAAAATTATGCAAAAATTTGTGTAAATTATGCAAAATCATGCAAAAATTTATAAAATTATGCAAAATCGTGCAATTGTTTTAAAGAAATATATTTATTTAATATTAAGATGGTTAATTACAAATGCCCAAGGTGTAACTATGAGACAGATAGGAGGTCTAGTATAAAAAACCACATAAATAAAAAGAAAATATGCAAGTTGGTTAGGTTTGATATAATCCCTATTAATTATCATGATGTTATTTTAAAGGAGGATAATTCTGAATTTTTGTTATTTACTGAGATTACTTATTTGAAAAAGAAGATACAGGATTTGGAAGAGATTCGTAATACAGACAATAAGAAAGATTCTACAGAAATTCATGGTAATAACAATATTACAAATAGTAATATTACGATAAATATTAATGCATTTAATGAATCATATACGGGTCATCTTACTGACGGTGATTATAAACAATGTATTGGTAGGGTAATTAATTCTGTTCCTCAACTTATTAAGAGAATTCATTTCGATCCCGAACATCCAGAAAATCATAATATATGTATATCTAATTTGAAGAATAATATGGCTATGTGTTATGATGGGTTTAAGTGGAATATGTGTAAACAAGATCAGTTAATAGATGATTTAATAGAGATAAATGAAACAGCGTTGAGTGATTGGTTGGAAAGTGGAGAGACAGAACATCCAGTAGAAATGGCAAAGTTTGAGAAATATTTGGAATTAAAGGAGACTGATGGTGTATTAGATCAAATCAAGGAAGAAATAAAGTTAATGTTGTATAATAACAAGGGCATACTTAATAGTGGGTATTAAAATAAAGAAGAATATACTATTCGTATACCTCTGTATACTGGCATGGGACATAATCGCCGATATGCGTTTGTTTCAGACAAACACTGTAATCGGCATGATGCTCGGGGCGTAAGAATCTATGATAAAGTGTCAAAGTCGTATTAAAATACTGCAATTCGGATGTGTAATTAAACATACACGACCCATGTTTGGTGAACTCGTGTTCCCATAACCACTCTCTACTGTGATTATGATACAATGTTATCCAGTTTTCATCTAGTTGATCACGAATCGGATCGAGACGTTTTACATCAAAATCTTCATCACAGTAACAAGGGTATGATAAAGTCGCCCGTCTCGAAGGCCATAGTCCATGAATGGTATGGTGTTTCACATGATCAACCCCGTGAGCAGGTGGATATTGGTATTCAAGTAACACTGTATCATATGAATGATTATAAAAATCACACTGTGCGTTGGTTGTAGAAATAAGTAATATACACAAGATATAATAAATCATTTCAATTATATGTTCTTAATAACAAAACTGTTTATTTCTTAAACCTCTTTACGACTTTTGCGACTTTTGCGACTTTTACGACTTTTACGACTTTTACGACTTTTACGACTTTTACTTCTTAAACCAAAGGTATTTTTATAAGTTCTTGTTGGTAAAGAAGGTTTTATAGAAAAATTACATATTTTATTATCATTAATTGTTAATAATCCAGCTTTTATATATTCTTCGTCTATATATTTTATTTATATAAATAATGGGTCGTTTAAATAATTATTTTCATTACTTTAATAAATAATCCAATATATCTTCTAATTTTCGTAATTTGTAAATATCCATACAAATTGTGATCTTTTCGTTCTTTGATAAAGTTGATTCATTTGATTTTTGAATTAGTTTAAAAACCATTGTTATAAATATATAATAGTCGCTATCATTATCTAATATAGTTTGTACCTTTTCGAACCCTTTACCTGGTACCATTACTGTTTTTAATTCTATTTCAAAATAGGTTACTATACCAAAATCTCCTAAAATTATAGTTTTGTCGGAATTTATTTCATATTTTTTATTATTTAATTCGAATGTATTGTTATATAAATTATCATTGTATAGAAAATTTCCACATTTATCTACATCGTGATGTCTTTTAACAAGTTCTTTTTGAAATGTGTATATATTAATTAAACATTGACAAATATATATTTTAAATTTTTTTATATCCGAATTAATCAATAAATTACAAATATCACCAGATTCTATTCTCATATAAAATACACAATTATATGTTGAATCTCTCTTTGTTCTTATAAATTTACTATAAGATGCATAAATTTTAGAAAATGTTTGGGTTAGTCCCTTATTTTCTAATGTTACCATCGTATCCAATTCCCCATTTCTGTCTATGTCACAACTTAATATTTTAGCTGCATACGAAGAAACCCCATTAGATATTTTATAAACTTTTCCAAAATTACCACCTCCTAAATAAGTTATATCTAATTTTATATCTTCGTATTGGAAAATTTGAATATCTAATGTTACTGGATCTGTTAATAAAAAATTAGATAATTTAATGATAAAATCATTTAATTTATTTGATTCTATAGTTGATAAATTTTTTATATCGTCGTTATAAAAATTAACTTGTTCTGTCATTATTGATAATATCCAATATTTTATTTATATAAATAATGGGTCGTTTAAATAATTATTTTCATTACCTTAAATTTATTAATTAATATAAACATTATAATCTATATATTAATAAATAAA
>Ga0209304_1000153_pt1 | contig 49409 bp, 48 predicted proteins | sample COGITO_mtgs_1004_4_FD_184789 | JGI IMG/M metagenome (GOLD analysis project Ga0209304, IMG submission 184789) | Pelagic marine microbial communities from North Sea - COGITO_mtgs_100423 (SPAdes) (version 2) | ecosystem: Environmental > Aquatic > Marine > Epipelagic ...
TTTTGGGTAAATTTTAAAAGAGTAGCAAGAACTACAAAGAACCCATAAAGCCACTAAAGTTATCAGATGTTTATTTTTCATAGCTAATCTAGAGCACAAATTAGTAAATGCCTGATTTCATCGTTTTAGTGTTTTTCCAATACTCATTTGCCTTGGCAATGGTGGCAAATTCAGTGGCTACGGTCTGACCAATCGCAATCAGCATCGCAGCATCATTGGCGTATTTTGGGCGTAGTTGCTCTCTAATTTCAGCATCCGGTTGAGTAATTTTGATAATTAAGCGGGCCATTTTCACAGCTAATATACGACCATCTTCTGGAGTTGCAGTGATTAAAGAATTTCCTGGGATTAATTTTGTTTGTTCAGACATGGGTTTATGTGTTAAGTTTTAGTTTTAAGGTTTATAGAGATTAATGATTTACAGTTCTTACGCCTGCTTCAACCTTTAAATCAAGGTCGTTTTCTCTTGGTGGAATTGGACAGGAACGTGTGGAACTGTATGCACAATACGGATTATAAGCCTTATTAAAATCAATGATAATTGTGTCTGAATCTGGGATACTTAAATCTATATATCTTCCTCCTCCATAGGTTTCTTCACCATTTGTTAAATCTGTAAAAGGCAGAAATAAATGGTTTCTATATTTTTCCATTTTCCTTAACCGATGATTTTGATAAATATTTAATTTGTATTTTTTATCTTCAATTTCAAAAATAGCTTCTCCATATTTCTCATAAATAGGAACTCTATCTGTTGTAGTTTTCATCTTAAACGGAACTTCATCTTGTGATTTGATAAATTTGGCTTCCACACGAAAGGATTTGTTAATTGGAAAAAAATCATGTCCTTTAAATCTCTTTTGCTCTCTTCTGGTTAAGGGGGATTTATCAGGGTTTTTAAATTCTTTATTTAATTCCTCTTGAAATAGTTTCATTTCTTCGATATAAGGCAAGTCTTGCGCTCCTACCACAATAGTTGTAAACCCTAGAAATAGTATTAAAATTGTTTTCATATTATTTTGTATTGGTTTTGAGTTTTTTTTAACGACTGGCCGATCACTTCTTGTTTATCTAAACGATTTCATTTTTCATAGCATCCCTTTAATTTGGTTAATAACTGTAACAGAGTCACTGTTCAACTTAGAAAACGCAAACCATTTTTTACCTAAATCTTTTAATGAGGCACCAATATGGTATACATCTGTACCATCTAAAATTAAAAAACGGTCATGAGATTTGGAAAAGATAATGGCCTTAAATGTGGGATATTGAGTATTGGCTTTGTCAATATCTAGTTGTAGTTTTTTATCAAAGGTTCTACTAAGTAAAAATACCTTTACATACTTCGCTTTTTTGGTGAGTTGCGTGATTACACTGTCGTCTATATAGTTATCAATAACAACAATAGATTGGTTTGCTTTTTTAATAAGTTTATTTACAAAATCATAGGCGTCATAGGTTTGTCCATCGAAAAAAACGCCTTGGTTATTTTTTAGTTCAGGCGCTTCTAAGGCTTTAAAAATCTGTTCAAAATTTTGGTTGGTTTTTAGTTTGTGAGCTACAAAATCATCTGATAGTTTCAATAATTGTTGGTGGTTACCTATGCTTTTTCGCATTTCTACAAAGGCAGTCATAATCGCAATGCTAACGTTTACTGCTATTTCACTTCGCAAAACCGAAGCTAACATGGCGACTCCTTGTTCTGTAAAGACGTAGGGTAAAGCTCTTCTTTTTGCGGTCGCAATTTGCGACTGCAAATTATTTGGTTTTTCAGCGGTCGCAATTTGCGACTGCAAATTCTCCCACTCTGACTCAGAAAGTTGAAACATAAAAGACTCAGGGAAACGTTTTAGATTTCTTTTTACCTGTTCATTAAGTCTTTTCGTTTTCACTTGATACAGTTCTGCCAAATGATAGTCGAGCATCACTTGTGCTCCACGGCAAGTAAAAATTCTATTTTCTATTAATACAGCAACTAGTTCTGATTGATCCCTCATATCTACGTTTTAATAGATTTTAATATTTGTTCGTACATAGGAAGTTTGACGCTTTAATTCTTAATACTATCTATAGTGAACTGTTTATTGTAAACTATTCAAATAGCCCTCAACTTGTAAAAAAAACAGCAAACTAAAACTCAATTAATTTGTGAAGAATTAGACTTGGGGACTGAATTCTGGAATAAATGTATTTAAAAAAATAGAATAAAACAAACGAAAAACAGAGAGAATACGTCTTGTTTGAGGCATTTTTTTAATGTTTAAACAAAAAACTAACACTATTCTGTTTTTAGTCAAAAACTAAAAACAGAATTCGTTTTTTAAGCCCAAGTCCACATTTATAAAATCCCTTTGTTATATTTGTTATCAAGCTGCGGTAATTTTTTAATCAAATAATAAGTATTCAAAAGATAGTCTAATGAAGTGGAAAAATGCCTTAAAAGATTTTGCTTTATATCTGAAAATTGAGCGCGGCATGTCCATCCATACCGTCAACAACTATACGTTTGACGTTCAGAAATTGGTGCTGTATCTAGAAACGCACGAGATGCAATTAAACCCTCTTCAGATTACAACAGAACACGTGCAAGGGTTTATCTATGAAATGGCCAAAGAACTAAATCCACGAACTCAATCGAGACTTATATCTGGATTGCGAAGTTTTTATGATTACTTGATCTTTGAAAGCTATTGCGAGTCCAATCCTTTAGAACGCATTGAAGCTCCAAAAATAGGACGAAAACTACCCGATACTCTATCCGTTAAAGATATTGATCTCATTGTAGCAGCAGTAGATTTAAGCAGTCCTCAAGGCGAACGCAACCGCGCCATTATTGAAACCTTGTACAGTTGCGGACTTCGTGTGAGTGAACTTACAGAACTCAAAATTTCAGATTTATTTTTTGAGGAAGGCTTCATCAAAGTAACCGGAAAAGGCAACAAGCAACGCTTTGTACCTATTGGCCCTCTCACTCAAAAATATATCAACCTTTATAAAAACCACGTACGCGAGCAAATAAAAATTGAAACTGCTTTTAATGACACCTTATTTTTGAATCAACGCGGAAAACAACTCAGCAGAGCAATGATTTTTACCATTGTTAAAACCTTAGGCGCAAAAGCAGGGATTGAAAAGAATATTTCTCCACATACCTTTAGGCATTCCTTTGCGACCCACCTTCTTGAAAATGGTGCTGATTTAAGAGCCATTCAGATGATGTTGGGCCATGAAAGCATTACAACCACCGAAATCTATATGCACGTTGATAAAAGCCACCTAAAAGACGCCATGCTGAAATTTCATCCTAGGAGCTAAAAAGAGATCGTTTAAAAAAGCGTTGATTTGTCAATCTGAGCTTGTCTCAGATTCTATAACAAATTGAATTTATTTAATTGAGATTCTGAAATAAACCTGCCTACCGTCAGGCAGGTTCAGAATGACAGAAATTCTACTTTTTAAATAGCCTGCTTTTAATCTCTATAAAATTTTTTTTTATTTAGCAATATTCACCGCACGTGTTTCACGAATCACCGTGACTTTCACTTGTCCAGGATAGGTCATATCTGTCTGGATTTTCTGAGAAATTTCAAACGATAAGTTCCCTGCTTTTTCATCACTTACTTTTTCACTTTCGACAATGACACGAAGTTCACGACCGGCTTGAATCGCATAGGCTTTCTGAACCCCACTAAACCCAAAAGCAATCTCTTCTAGATCTTTAAGTCGTTGGATGTATGAATCTAAAACTTGACGGCGCGCCCCTGGACGAGCTCCAGAAATAGCATCACAAACTTGTACAATTGGAGACATTAACGATTTCATTTCAATCTCGTCGTGGTGAGCCCCAATGGCATTACATACTTCTGCATTTTCTCCGTATTTTTCAGCCCACTGCATTCCTAAGATAGCGTGTGGCGTTTCCATATCCGCTTCCGCATCTGGCACCTTTCCAATATCGTGAAGCAGTCCCGCACGTTTGGCGAGCTTAGGATTAATGCCTAATTCGGCAGCCATCACGCCACAAAGTTTGGCTACTTCTCTGGAGTGTTGTAATAGATTCTGACCATAAGACGAACGGTATTTCATACGTCCTACCGTTTTAATTAATTCTGGGTGTAAACCGTGAATTCCTAAATCGATCACTGTACGTTTTCCAACTTCAATGATTTCTTGTTCTATTTGCTTCTGTGTTTTCTTTACAATTTCCTCAATACGAGCAGGGTGAATACGGCCATCCGTTACTAATTTGTGTAAGGACAAACGCGCCACTTCTCTTCGAACGGAATCAAAACAGGATAAGATAATTGCTTCCGGTGTATCATCCACAATAATTTCAACTCCCGTAGCAGCTTCAATCGCTCTAATGTTACGTCCTTCACGACCAATAATACGTCCTTTAACATCGTCTGACTCTATATTAAATACAGACACACAATTGTCAACCGCTTCTTCTGTTCCGATGCGTTGTATGGTATTAATGATGATTTTCTTAGCGTCTTGCTCTGCTGTTAGCTTTGCTTCTTCCATTGTATCTTGAAGAAAGACCATGGCATCGTTTTTTGCTTCCGATTTTAAAGACTCTACAAGTTGATGCTTGGCATCTTCGGCAGACAAACCAGAAATAACTTCCAGTTGGAGTATTTGACCTTTATGGGCTTTATCAACTTCCTCTTTACGTTTATTCAAAATTTCGAGACGGTGGTCGTAATCCTTGATTTTGGATTCAAAGTCTGTCGATAGTTTTTTGTATTTAGAAAGTTCAGACGAAATTTGTGATTCTTTATCACGGATACGTTTTTCAGTATCTCCCATTTTCTTCTCTCTAGACAAAATAACTTGTTCGTGCTCAGATTTCAATTCTAAGAAACGCTCTTTAGCTTGAAATATTTTATCCTTTTTTGTTGATTCCCCCTCTGATTTTGCTTTTGAAATGATGGAGTTTGCTTCTCGTTTCGCATTTTTAGTGAGTTGAGAGGCGTTGCTTTTTTCACGAACTTTAGAGATCACCAATCCTAAGACAAGTCCTACGACGGCGGCACCTAAAGCAATGAGTATAATGTTGGATTCCATAGTTGATAGTTTAATTTAAAAAAAAGCCTACATCAATCTGGTCTTTGTATAAACTCCATAAATACAAGATTTAGAGTTGAAAAGCTGATCAAGGATCTGTAACAAGACAGCATGCTTTTACAACTTAAACGCACTCCTTTTTAAAGAATTTCCGTTGAGTTTATCAAAAAAATGATCAATATAGGCAGTAACCTAATGTTATTTAAAGAACGTTGTTGTTTAAATGGGCGTCTAATAATTCGTCTACAGCAATCAGACGGCTTTCTAAATCTTCATTCAAACTCGTATTATCTATTGTTTTTTGTTCGTTTTGAGTTGCAAATTGAAGGGCACACATGGCCAATACATCTTGCTTATCTTGAACAGAGTAACTTTTCTCAAATTGTTTTATAGTCGCATCAATTTTTTGGGCGGCTAATCGAAGCCCTTCTTCTTGATCGGGAGTGATAGTCAATGGATATACTCTATTGGCTATGGATAATTTTATTTTTAACCGTTCACTCATAAACTGTAAACTTTAATCGGATAGCTTTGATATACAATCATCGATTTCTTTGATTAAAGTATTAATTTTAAGTTTTGTTTCTCTTTTACTTTCGTCACTGCCAAGGATTGAATTTGCAAATTTAAGCGTTTTAAAATCGTCTTCTTTTTGTTGAAGTGCTTCCAAATGCTTCGCATTTAAAGCATTTGTTTTGAGTAATTCGTCTTTTAAAAACATGTTCTCTTTTTTTAATTCAGTCAGTTCATGCAAAACTCGTTGCACTTTTTGCTCTAAAGAATTGACAATTAGCTCGATTTTGCTCATTTACAGTTTCAATACCTATTTCACAAATTTAACATTCCATATTTAATAACACAATTGTTTTAACTTAAATTTTAATTTATTTATAGGATCTCGAGTGCTCTGCGATTTTTTATTTTTCTATTTACTCTCAATTGTATAATTTAGCAGTCTATCCTAATTTATGAAAGCTTGTACATTTTTACTTTTTTTAGTAGTTTCATTTTGTAACGCACAAACCCCCTATCCTCAAGATTATTTCACAAGCCCACTAGATATTACATTGGTACTGTCGGGAACTTTTGCCGAACTTCGCTCCAATCATTTTCATTCTGGGTTGGATATAAAAACGCAAGGAAAAGAAGGATTTAAAACGTATGCGGCGGCGGCAGGCTATGTGAGTAGAATTAAAATCTCGCACTATGGCTATGGAAAAGCGCTATATATCACTCACCCCAACGGCTATACAACCGTTTATGCACACCTTCAAAAATTTTCTCCAACCATTGAAGCCTATGTGAAAAAACAACAATACCTCAAAGAATTATTTGAATTGGACCTGTTTCCAAAAGCCAAAGATCTAAAAATTTCTGCTAAAGAAGTCATCGCTTACACAGGAAATACAGGCGGTTCTGGTGGGCCGCACCTTCATTTTGAAATTAGAGATAAGCAAGAACGACCGATGAATCCCATGCTGTTTGGTTTTGACATTAAGGATACTACCAAACCTTTGGTGTATGAATTGTATGGATATCCATTATCTGAAGGAAGTCATATCAATGGCGAAACATCCAGAGTAAAAATTAGAATTATAAAACTCCCAAACGGGCATTACAAAACAGAACAAATTACAGCCTTTGGCAAGATCGGGTTTGGAATTATCAGTACAGACAGACAAGATTTTGCATCCAATAAAAATGGGCTTAACCATATCAAAACGACCTTTAATGGCTCCAAAAGTTTAGAGGTTGATTTTAAACGTTTTTCATTTAATGAAACCAAACACCTGAACCGCTATATAGATTATGGATACTTTTTTGAAACCAAAAAACGGATTCAAAAACTATTCATCGAAAGTAATAACCCTCTAAAACTTCTTAAAAGCCACACGACTCAAGGGATGGTATCCATTATAAACGACACGAATTCCATATATAAAATAGCCGTAAGTGATTTTAAAGGCAATCAAACGGATTTAAGCATCCATATAAAAGGGTTAAAAAAAGAACTACCTAAGGCCAAACCAATACCTCTAAACCTTCAGCAAATCATTGCTTCTGAAGAAACGATTTTAGAAAAAGGACATATCAGTGTTCAAATTTATAAAGACTCGTTTTACGAAAATGCTGCCATCAATTTTGAGGTGACAAACGACACCCTAAAACTCCACAAACCAATCATTCCTCTGCAGAAATCGATGAATATAAATTTTGACATCAGTCAATATAAAGGCACTGATAAGGATAAATTATTTATTGGAAGTGTGCCGCTCTATGGGAACAAACTCTACTACACTCCTACCAAAAAACGAGGGAATACATTGACCGCACGCACCAAATATTTAGGGGATTACACTCTTGGAATTGATGATGAAAACCCAATGATTAAAGCAATAAATTTTAAAAATGGCAGTTGGATAAGTAATTATCGCTATCTAAAAATAAAGATTTCGGATGAAATTTCTGGAATCAAAAATTACAGAGCGACTATTAACGATCAATGGATTTTAATGGAGTACGATACTAAAACACAAACGCTTACTCATGATTTTAATGATGAGATGATTACAGACACTAAAAACAATTTAAAAATCATTGTAACCGATAATGTTGGAAATAGTTCTACATTTGAAACTACGTTTTACAGAAAATAACACCATATCAATTTGAAATCAATCACTGCATACCAGATTTTATTCTTTATTTTAATTTTACCAGCAATGGCAATGGGGCAATCTGCTACCCTACGCGGCATTGTGCTTAATGAACTCAACGAACCTTTAGAAGGGGTGAATGTGGTTTCAGACAACAGTGGTACAACAACAAATATAAATGGGTTTTATATTTTAAAAATCCCTGCCAACACAGAGGTGAAAATTCGTTTTTCTCATCTGAATTACAAATATTTAGAAGCACCCTTCAATTTAAAAAATGGAGAAGAATTAGAATTTAATCCTGTTTTAAAAAGTAATTACGAGCAGATTGAAACGGTTATAATTACAGGTTCCAAACGAAAAGAGTTGGAAGGGATTACCACAATTTCCCCTCAAATCATACGCACCATCAAAGGGGCACAACCGGGCGTCGAAAACTTATTAAAAACACTTCCGGGCGTGAATATCTCAAATGAATTGAGTACCCAGTATTCTGTAAGAGGTGGTAATTTTGATGAAAACCTCGTCTATGTCAATGAAATAGAAGTTTACCGTCCGTTTTTAGTGCGTTCAGGGCAGCAAGAAGGACTCAGTTTTGTGAATACTGATATGGTACAGAATTTAGATTTCACCGCCGGTGGCTTTCAAGCAAAATATGGCGATAAGCTATCCTCTGTATTAGACATTACCTATAGAACTCCCATTAAGTTTGGAATTCAAGCAGATTTAAGTTTATTAGGCGGCAGTATTACCGCTGAAAGCGTAAGTAAAGATTCTAAGTTTTCAGCATTGCTGGGACTTCGCTACAGAGACAATAGTCTTTTGGTCGATTCTAAAGAAACCGAAACCAATTTTACTCCAAAGTTTGCCGATATACAAACCTATCTTACTTATAAATTTTCAGATAAGTTTCATTTGAGTTTTTTAGGAAACTTAGCTATCAACGATTACAATTACCAACCTCGAACCCGCCAAACGAACTTTGGAACGTTACAAGACCCTTTGGCATTATTGGTTTTTTATGAAGGACAAGAAAACGATAAATACAACACCTATTTCGGTGCATTTAAAGGGAGTTATTTCGCAAATGAAAATCTAACACTAAAACTGATTGCTTCCACCTTTCACACCACCGAACAAGAGTACTTTGACATTCTAGCGCAGTACCGTTTGGGCGAAGTGAATAGTAATATTGGAGATGAAAGTTTAGGAGAAGTTGAATTTTCAGAAGGGATTGGATCACAAATCAACCATGCGCGAAACGATCTAGACGCCTTAATCACAAACGTTGAGCATAAAGGACATTTAAAATCTGGAGACGATAATTTTGAATGGTCTGTAAAATATACCCATGAAGATATCCGCGATCGAATTGTGGAATGGGAAGTGATTGACTCAGCTGGATTTTCTATCAACCCTCCAAATTTAGACAGTTTTAACAACCAACCTTACACGGCATACGAAGGCCCTTTAGCTCCTTATAAAAACATCCGAGCGACCAACAACACACAAATAAACCGCGTCCAAGCCTACGGGCAATGGAACCGCCGAACGATGCTCGGAGATCATGAGGTTTATGCCAATGTTGGGGTGCGCTACCACGCATGGACGGTACAAGGGGACGGTATTGAGAAATCCACACAATCGGTGTTCAGCCCACGCGTACAATTAGCGATTAAACCTGATTGGAATAAAGATATGTTGTTTCGCTTGAGTGGTGGATTGTATTACCAACCGCCTTTTTATAGAGAACTCAGAGACAGTGATGGTATTGTCAATAGCGATGTCAAAGCACAACAATCCATTCATGTGGTGCTTGCCAACGAGTACAGTTTTGAAATGTGGGAACGTCCTTTTAAACTCATCTCAGAAGCCTATTATAAAAACCTGTCGGATGTCAACCCTTACACGGTTGAAAATGTCCGCATACGTTATGACGCTTCTAACGCTGCAAAAGCGTATGCTTATGGTTTGGATTTACGATTAAATGGCGAGTTTGTTCCAGGTACTGAATCGTGGTTTTCTTTTGGATATTTAAAAACGGAAGAAAACATCAATGGTCAAGGATTTATTGCACGCCCAACCGATCAACGTTTGAAATTCGGAATTCTTTTTCAGGATTATGTGCCGAAGCTTCCAAAAATGAAAATGTATCTAAACTTGGTGTATAATACAGGCGTCCCTGGCGGCTCCCCTAGTTATGCCAGTCCCTACGATTACCAAAGCCGTTTGCCTGATTATAAACGTGCCGATGTTGGAATGTCCTATGTGATTGTTGATGCTAAAGATTCTAACAAAAATGGATGGAGAAAACCATTCGAAGAATTGTCAATTGGTTTGGAAATTTTTAACATGTTTGATGTTCAAAACTCCATTACAAATACGTGGGTAAGAGATGTGTACTCTAAACGTCAATATTCAATTCCAAACTATTTGACACCACGTGTATTTAATGTCAGATTAGGAATGCGTTTTTAAGAAGCTGTTGTGTTGATGAGTGTTTGAAGTGTTTCAACAACCGCATCAATCTCTTCTTTGCTATTATAAATACTAAATGAAAACCGTATGGATGGTTTTTTGAGATCGTCCTCCGAAAGAATTTGTGTCAATACATGAGAGCCTTTAGCACTTCCGCTCTGACAAGCACTGCCTTTAGAACAGGCAATCCCCTTCAAATCCAATTGAAATAGAAACATAGGCGCATTCGCTTCTGAAACCGGCAAACACACATTTACTAGTGTGTAAGTGCTATTCTCAGAATCGCTACAACATCCATTAAATTTGACGCCTTCTATCTGAGTTTTTAATTGTTCTACAAAATAGGATTTTAATGACTTTACTTGAGCCATTTCAGACTCTAAGTTCTCATAGGCTAATGCCAAGGAAGTATCTAAGCCCACAATATCATGAATACTTTCAGTTCCCGCACGAACACCTCGTTCTTGCATTCCTCCGTGAATTAAAGGCTTGAGCCCTGAGTTTTTTCTTATAAACACAAAACCAATCCCTTTGGGTCCGTGAAATTTATGAGCACTGGCAGCTAAAAAATCAATCGGAATGGCTTGTAAATCTAAATGGTAATGTCCAACAGATTGCACAGAATCACTATGAAAAAGAGCGTCCCTAGACTTACATAAATCGGCTACTCTTTGAAGGTCTAAAATAGTCCCTATTTCATTATTGACATGCATCAGTGAAACTAAAGTTTTATCTGTGGATTCTAACAACGTTTCAAGATGGTTATAGTCAATAGTCCCATCTGCTAAAATAGCAACGTAATTGACTTTGATTTTATAGTCCTTCTCCAACTGTTCCACCGTATGAAGGACTGCATGGTGTTCAATTTTAGAAGTAATAATGTGAGTTACTTTCAAATCTTTAACAGCAGATTTCAATACTAAATTATCCGCTTCGGTGCCTCCTGAAGTAAAAACAATTTCAGAAGCCAACGCGTTAAAGTGAGACGCAATTCGTTTGCGACAACTTTCAATAATTGATTTTGAGGAACGTCCATAACCATGAGTTGAGGAGGCGTTTCCGTAATTGGACTTAAGGACGTCAGCCATCGTATCGATCACTTCGTCTCTGACTTGGGTAGTCGCCGCATTATCTAAATAAATTGAATTCATGGAGCTTTAGTTTGATACAAAAATAACCAAATAAAATTATTAGCAAATTATATTCAAACTAATTAACAAATCGTTTACTTTTGTGTTAAATATGTTTGGTATGCGATCTTTATTAATCTTACTTTTTTGTTGTAACTTTCTTTTATCATGTGACGATGGGGATGTTTTGAATGTTGAATTGGATTTTGACAAAAACCTCACTCTTTGTGGAGATTCTAATACCCCCAATTATATTTTATACGACACTAAAAACGACCCGTCTGAATCACTCACGCTTTTATTCCCAAACAATACGCAGGCGCAAACTATTTTGAACCCTGAAAATTCAGGGAATATGGAAACAATGACTATTAATAAAAGTAGTGTCCGCTTCATTTACAGAACTTATAATGGAGATCCTAACGACTATATTTGTGAAGACATTCCAGATGCTAACGTCTCTGTAAACGAAAATTTCGAAGCGGAAAGCGGAACTGCTAATTTCATATCCACCTTTGAAGATGACGATAATGATGGCGTCCCAACCGCTCTAGAATTTGATGGAGATACGGATGGAGATGGCATCCCTAATTATAAAGACAGTGATGATGACGGTGATAATGTGCCAACCCTAAACGAAAAACCAGACCCTAACGACGATGGCGATATATCAGATGCCCAAGATACGGATGGTGACGGGATTCCAGATTATTTGGATAACGATGATGATGGTGATGGCACTCCTACACGTTTAGAAGATGAAAATAACAATGGGAACTTATTTGACGATTTGGCCACAGGGGCAGCAGTCGCACGGTTTCTAGACGATACAGTCTCGGATACTTATGCGGTTACATTTGTAAGGCCTAACGCATTCAGACGTACATTCAGAATCAATGTCACTTTAGAAGATATCGACCTCACAATTTTAGCAACGGATCGTTTTGAATTAGGGACTTACGAATACTTTTAATCTATTAAGACGTTTTTGACTGAAAGATATATACTTCAGTAGCCCCTTGTCCGTATTTTTGGTAATTGGCATCGTAGAATTTTAAACCTTCATACCGCTTAAAAAGATATTCTAGTTCTAATTTTAGAACCCCTTCACCTACTCCATGAATAAACACGATGCGTTGAATGCGATTTTGAATCGCAAATTCTAAGCGGCGCTTGGCGGTCTCTATCTGTAAATCTAGCATCTCATGGTTTTGCATGCCCCGAGAATTTTTCACCAATTGGTGGATATGTAAATCCACTTCCATTGCGGGTTGGGTGCGTTCCTTAGAAGAAATTTTAGGAGGATTTTGACGTTTAGTAGTTTCCTTTTCAGAGAGGACACTTTCTAATGATTTATTTGAAAACAGCGATCGAGACATCATACGGGGGTCTTTAATTTTCACCAACTCATTGGATTCAAATTTTAACTCAAACCCGTTCGTTGTTGCAACCGTAATTTCGGAACCTTCTATATTAGTAATGATCCCTGATAAATCATCATCCAAAACGGATACCGTATCATTGATTTCAAATTTCATTCTTCTTCTTCATTTTCAACATAAGAATCTTTTGTTGGGAGGTCTTTGATCCCTTTGGACATCTGATACAACGCAAGCATGAGCAAACAGAATCCACCAATTTGTAGGATCAAATCAGGATCATCTTGAAATTCAGTAACGATCACAAGAAAAATTCCTAGTACAAGACATATATAATAAAGGGTACGTTTTGACATCACATTTGGCTTAAAAATCAAAATTACAGCTTTTGAATTTATGATAAATAGCAATATCCATTTTTTATTTCGAAAATAATTCTCTTAATTTGAATATCCTATTTATAAAAAACAATTAATGGCTCTAGAAAACTATATGATTCCGTGTTTAAGTAAAACTCTTTTTGGGTTTGAATGCATGGGTTGTGGATTTCAAAGATCCCTTTTTTTGATATGGAGAGGCCATTTTGTAGAAGCCTTTTATATGTATGCTGCCATTTACCCCCTATTGATTCTCTTGGCATTATTAATACTCACCCGATTTTATAAATTTAAAAACTATTCAAAAGGTATCAATTGGTTATCAATTGTATCCATCGCAACCATTATTATAAGTTACACCCTTAAACAACTCTAAAATTAAATTAAATGAAGAAACAATTAAACACCACCCTTATCTATGTGCTCAGTATTTTAGGATTACTCTGCTGTTGTTTTGGCGGATTGGGATTTTTATTATCGGGGCCTGCCTATTTAATGGCACATAATAAAGTGAAAGACGCTTCCGAAAACTCCGATGACTATGAAGGTAATTTAAATGCAATGAATACTGCTAAAACAATAGCCTTAGTCATCTTAATCATCAATCTATTGTATTTTATATATGCGCTGTATGTATTCTTTTCTGGTGGCTATGACGAGGTCTTCGACCGCTGGGATGAAGTTATGGAAGAAATTAGAAAAAACTCCTAAAACCGATTACACCCCCTAGCTGCTAGGGGGTGTAATATATTAAATTATAGAGATCATTAACCACTCCCCTATACTGTTAATGACTTATTAACAAGATTAACGTTTCGTTAGGACATTCGACTATAATAATTACTTAGTTTTATCGAACAAATTAACATACAATTATATGACTTTTAAAAACATTCCTGAAGCTTATAAAATCAACGCACTTGTTGAGCAAAAAACATATTTGGTAAATGGTGAAATCAAAGAATGGTCTGGCAAAATGACCGATGTCTATTCAACCATCTCCTCTACCGAGAATTATAAACCTACACTGTTAGGAAGTGTTCCAGAACTCACAAAAACCGAAGCCTTAGAGGCCTTAGATGCGGCATCAAACGCTTATAATAATGGACAAGGCGAATGGCCTACCATGAAAGTTGGCGATCGTATTGCATGCATGGAGAAATTTGCTGAGCAAATGAAAACCAAACGTGATTCCATCGTAAAATACCTCATGTGGGAAATTGGAAAAAACCTTGGAGACTCTGAAAAAGAATTTGACCGTACTGTAGATTATATCTACGATACGATAGATGATTATAAACAAGTAGATCGTAATTCTGCTAAGTTTCAAAAACATTCTGGTGTATATGCGCACATTAGACGGGGCCCTATTGGCGTCGTGTTGTGTTTAGGTCCTTATAATTATCCCTTAAATGAAACCTTCGCGTTATTAATCCCTGCACTTATTATGGGGAATACCACAGTATTTAAACCTGCAAAACTAGGTGTGTTATTGCTATCTCCTTTATTAGAAGCGTTCCAAAACAGCTTCCCTAAAGGCGTTGTGAATGTACTGTATGGACGTGGACGCGTCTTGGCAACTCCCATAATGGAAACGGGGAAAATAGATGTTCTTGCGTTGATTGGGCACAGTAGCTCTGCCAATGCCTTACAAAATAGCCACCCTAAAGGAAACCGATTGCGTTCTGTTTTAGGATTAGAAGCTAAAAACCCTGGTATTGTTTTGCCAGATGCCGATTTAGACCTTGCTATAAACGAATGTATTGCTGGTACCCTTTCTTTTAATGGACAACGTTGTACCGCGCTTAAAATACTCTATGTTCATGAAAGTATTGCCGAGGAATTTAACAAACGTTTTTGTGAGAAAGTAGATGCACTCAAATTTGGAAATCCCTGGGAAGAAGGAGTTCAGCTTACGCCACTTCCAGAACCTAACAAGCCCGCTTATGTTCAAGGGTTAATTGAAGATGCGCAATCTAAAGGGGCGAACATATTAAATTCAAAAGGAGGACAACTCTCTGATAATTATATTTTTCCAGCGGTGCTCTATCCTGTCACTAAAGATATGGAAGTGTACAAAGAAGAACAATTTGGACCGGTCATACCCATCATTACGTTTACCGATGTTCAGCAGGTGTTGGATGACATGGCAGAATCCAATTATGGTCAACAAGTCAGTGTTTTTGGTGAAAATGCAGACACCTTAGCACCACTCTTTGATGTGCTTGTCAACCTTGTGTGTCGCGTCAACTTGAACAGTTCTTGTCAACGAGGACCAGATGTATTTCCGTTCACAGGAAGAAAAGATTCCGCATTTAGCACCTTAAGTGTACGCGATGCGTTGCGCTCATTCTCGATACGAACGTTTGTAGCTACTAAAGAAAATGAGGCGAATAAAGCGATTTTGAAGAATCTATTAGAATCTAGTAAATCTAATTTTGTGAGTACCGAGTACCTCTTATAAAGTACTGTCAGACTTTTATAAATCAAACAATCCCTTCTAAATTTTAGTAGGGATTGTTTTTTTTAGTACATTTATGCTTATTAACACCCCAAACCCAACAACCTACTCGTCCATTTGTTATATGGAAAAGCGTTGCGAGCGGGGACCAAAGAACCCCATATCTATGAAAACTCGTTTAGTTAGTACGCCTATTTTCACGCTCTCGTTTATAAGTTTAATAAGTGCCTGTTTCGGAGGTATCGGAATTATTTTTTCTGTCGTGGCTTTATACATGGCCAATCAAAAAATCAAACAAGCCGAACACAATCCACTCGGATTTACAGGGTCTTTAAAAACAATGAAACTCGCTAAAATCGCTGCCATTATTTCTTTAGTGGTCAACCTGTTCTATGTTGGATACACAGCTATTTGGATTTATGAACATGGCTATCAAGCATTTGAAGACCGCTGGTTGAATATGATATTTTTAAGATAAGAACTGTCATCTAACATAGACCATTGAAACAAAAAAATCACTCCAAATTTGGAGTGATTTTTAAAGAATTTGTAAGGGCTTTTTAAACATTATTTAGTTTCAAAACTTTTTAAGGTTTTGATAATGATATTCACACAGTCAATCAACTGGTCTTCACTCATGACCAAAGGCGGAGCAAAACGAATGATATTTCCGTGAGTTGGTTTGGCTAGAAGACCATTGTCTCTAAGTTCCAAACAGATGTTCCAAGCGGTATCACTGTCTTCATGATCGTCAATAACAATCGCATTAAGCAAACCTTTTCCACGGACTAGTTTTACAATCTTACTCGTAACGATATAGTCATTTAAAAGAGCTCTGAATAAGTTTCCAAGTTGGTATGCATTCTCAGTCAATTGTTCGTCTTTCACAACCTCCAAAGCTGCCATCGCAACAGCTGCTGCAATAGGGTTTCCTCCAAACGTACTTCCGTGAGATCCTGGTGTTATGACCTTCATTATCGCATCATCTGCCAACACGGCAGACACAGGATAAACACCGCCACTCAATGCTTTTCCAAGTATTAAAATATCGGGTTTTGTTTCTGGAGTACCAGAACAATCTTTTTGAGCACAGTCACAATTGCCACAAGTGGCCAATAATCGACCAGTACGAGCAATGCCTGTTTGTACTTCATCGGCAATAAACAATACATTATAGGCTTCACACAATGCTTTTGCTTTGGCTAAATACCCTTCAGTTGGCACAAAAACGCCTGCTTCCCCTTGGATTGGTTCTACTAGAAAACCAGCAACATTCGGATTGTTTTTCAGTGTGTTTTCTAAAGCCTCTGTATCATCATACGGAATTTTTATAAACCCATCCGTAAAAGGTCCAAAGTTTTCACGGGCTACTGGATCATTCGAAAATGAAATAATAGTCGTGGTTCTCCCGTGAAAGTTGTTTTCACATACAATAATTTCTGCTTGACCTTCAGGGATACCTTTCACTTCATACGCCCATTTACGAGAAATCTTAACAGCTGTTTCAACTGCTTCAGCACCCGTGTTCATTGGTAGCACTTTGTCAAACCCAAAATACTTGGTCACATATTCTTCGTAAGGCCCCAATTTGTCGTTATGAAACGCTCGAGATGTCAGTGTCAGCGTTTGAGCTTGCTCTATCATCGCATTCACAATTCGAGGGTGACAATGTCCTTGGTTCACTGAGGAATACGCTGATAAAAAATCGTAATAACGTTTTCCTTCAACGTCCCAGACATAAACGCCTTCGCCTCTAGCCAAGACGACTGGAAGTGGATGGTAGTTGTGAGCCCCATATTGGTTCTCTAAGTTAATAGCTTCTTTGGGTGTAATCTGATTTAAAATAGCCATTTTAATGAGAATTTTAAAATTATAAAATAACTATTCCTTCTTAGTGGAGAGAAATCATCCATATTGTGATGCAATTTAAGAATTCTAAATAGATTTCTTAGAATTATGCTATCATTTATTCTATTTTTGCTTCATGGGTAGACGAAATAAAAACAAAGTGTTTTCAAATTTAGAAGTGATTGATGCAGGTGCTAAAGGCAAAACCATTGCAAAGGCTCCGGACGGAAAAGTGGTGTTTTTGCCAAACGCCGTTCCGGGAGACATTGTCGATGTACAAACATTCAAACAACGCACGGGGTATTACGAAGGAAAAGCAACCGTTTTTCATAAATTATCAGACAAACGCACCGAACCTGCATGCGAGCATTTTGGGACTTGTGGCGGCTGTAAGTGGCAACACATGGATTATTCACACCAACTTTTTTACAAAGAAAAAGAAGTGGTCAATAACCTCACACGCATCGGGCATATTGAATTGCCAGAAATCACCCCTATTTTAGGGTCCAAAGAGCAGTACTTCTACCGCAATAAAATGGAGTTTTCTTTTAGTGATAGCCGTTGGTTAACTGTAGAAGAAATCGCCTCAACAGAAGATTTAGGAGATCGAAATGCCTTAGGCTTTCATATCCCAGGAATGTGGGATAAAATATTAGACGTAAAAAAATGCTGGCTTCAAGGCGATCCTTCCAATGCCATTCGAAATGCGGTAAAGGATTTTGCGCTTGAACACCAAATCCCTTTTTTTAATACCCGCCAACAAACAGGCGTACTAAGAACCCTGATGATTCGTAACACCAGTATTGGCGAATTGATGATTGTCGTTCAGTTTTTTAAAGAAGATACTGAAAGCAGAATCGCGCTTCTGGACCATTTAAAAACAAGCTTTCCAGAAATTACGTCCCTTCAATACATTATTAATGGAAAAGCCAATGATACCATATATGACCAAGATGTGATATGCTATCACGGTCGAGATCATATTTTTGAAGAGATGGAAGGTTTGCGTTTTAAAATTAATGCAAAATCTTTTTACCAAACCAATTCAGATCAAGCCTATAATTTATATAAAATAACACGTGATTTTGCAGGGCTCACAGGGAAGGAACTCGTCTATGATTTATATACAGGAACCGGAACTATTGCGCAATTTGTTGCTAAAAATGCATTGAAAGTCATTGGTGTCGAATCCGTACCAGATGCGATAAGTGCTGCAAAGGAAAATGCCATCTTAAATAACATTGATAATGTGGAATTTTTTGTGGGCGATATGAAATCTGTATTCAATACAGAATTTATAGAAACGCATGGACATCCTGATGTGATCATTACCGATCCACCAAGAGATGGAATGCACAAAGATGTGGTTGCTCAAATTTTGAAAATCACTCCTAATAAAATTGTATATGTGAGCTGTAACAGTGCAACACAAGCAAGAGATTTGGCGTTGTTAGATTCAGTCTATAAAATAAGTAAGACACAAGCTGTTGATATGTTTCCACAAACGCATCACGTAGAAAATGTTGTACTTTTGGAAAAACGTAATCCTAAAAAATAAGCCATGAAAAAGTTTATTTGTTTATTTTTAATCGTCATTTTTAGTTGTGAAAAAGACGACATCTGTCCTGATACTACTCAGACCACACCCCGACTTGTCATTGAGTTTTATGACCTCACATCTCCTGATGAAATTTTGGCAGTCCCTGGGCTTTATGCTTTAGGTCTTGATTCTGAAGGAATGGAGGTCGCAATCAATAATGAAATAGTAACCACCCGTTCTTCTATCACACTGCCCTTAAAAACAAACGACACAGAAACAGAATTTATACTTTATAAAAGTTATGATCTTGTGGATGGTGTGGTTAGCGGAAATCCAGATACAATAAAAGTAACCTACGACACTGAAGACGTGTATGTTTCAAGAGCCTGTGGGTATAAAACGAACTTCAATATTCAAACATTCTCAATTACCGCTGATCCTGATCAGTGGATGATTAGTTCTGAAATATTAATAACTGAAATCACAAATGAAAATGACATCCATGTTAAGATACTTCATTTATAGCCTAATTAGCTGTTTAAGTCTGTGCATGAATCTTCATGCGCAAGAAGAAACCACTCAAACAACCGATAGTTTAGTTGTCAAACAAAAATACGGTCTGCGAGTAGGAGTTGACGCGAGCAAAATTGTACGCACCTTTTTAGAATCCGATTATAGTGCCTTTGAGCTCAATGCCGATTACCGTCTTACAAATAAGCTGTATGTTGCAGGAGACGTAGGTACTGAAGAGCGTACGACATCCACGGACTATTTAAACAGCACCGCAAAAGGCTCCTATCTGAAAGTTGGTTTTGATTATAATATGTATACCAATTGGGTTGGAATGGAAAATATGGTCTATTCTGGGCTTCGTTTTGGGCTTTCTAATTTCGATCAAACATTGAACAGTTACACGATTTATGATACCAACAGCCCAACTTGGGGACAAACCGAAGTCTTGGAAGGTGAGACGTTCACAGGATTGAGTGCCGCATGGCTTGAACTTATATTTGGATTTAAAGCCGAGGTTTTAAACAATCTTTTTATGGGGATTAATGTTCAAATTAAAGGGCGATTATCTGAAACACAACCCGATAATTTTGAAAACATATACATTCCAGGATTCGGACGCACCTTTGATAGTGGAAATTTTGGAGTCGGTTTTGGTTACAATATCAGCTATTTAGTACCCTTGTTTAAAAAAGTTAAGAAGTAGTTTTTTTAATAGGACGCTTTTCAAAAGTTCCTCCACAATTGGGACACTTATTTTCAAGAATGGCTTCAACACAATTGCTACAAAACGTACATTCGTAAGCACAAATCATTGCTTCACCACTATCTGACGGTAATGCTTTTGAACAGTGCTCACAAACGGAACGCATTTCTAACATACTTATCTAATTAACTTTTTGTATTTAATTCGTTTCGGCATCAAGTCGCCACCCAAACGTTGCTTTTTATTTTCTTCGTATTCACTAAAACTTCCTTCGTAAAAATAGACTTCCGAATTTCCTTCAAACGCCAAGATGTGTGTACAAACACGATCTAAAAACCAACGGTCGTGACTGATCACGACTGCACAGCCTGCAAAATTCTCAAGACCTTCTTCCAAAGCTCTCAAAGTATTTACATCTAAATCATTCGTTGGCTCATCCAAAAGTAAGACGTTCCCTTCTTCCTTAAGCGTCATTGCTAAATGCAAACGGTTCCGTTCACCACCAGAAAGCATGTTTACTTTTTTGTTTTGCTCACTCCCAGTAAAATTAAAACGACTTAGATAGGCACGAGAATTTACTTGACGCCCTCCCATCATAATCAACTCTTGCTCATCACTAAAGTTTTGCCAAATAGATTTTTCAGGATCAATGTTTGAATGGCTTTGATCGACATAGGCGATTTTGGCCGTTTCTCCCACTTTAAAACTTCCTTTATCTGAAGTTTCTTCACCCATAATCATTTTAAAAATGGTGGTTTTACCAGCACCATTGGGTCCAATAATTCCGACGATTCCTGCTTGAGGAAGGTTAAAGTTTAAGTTGTCATATAACAATTTATCATCATAGGCTTTACTTACACCTTCTGCTTCAATAACATTTGTTCCCAAACGGGGACCGTTAGGAATGTATATTTCTAATTTTTCATCAAGTTGCTTCTGATCTTGATTCATTAATTTATCATAATTGTTCAAACGCGCTTTCTGCTTTGTTTGACGGCCTTTAGCCCCTTGACGCACCCAGTCCAATTCACGCTCTAAGGTCTTTTGACGTTTAGAAGCGGTCTTGCTTTCTTGTGCCAAACGCTTCGATTTTTGATCCAACCAAGAAGAGTAATTCCCTTTCCAAGGAATGCCTTCGCCTCTATCCAATTCTAAAATCCAACCCGCAACATTATCTAGGAAATACCTGTCATGCGTGACTGCAATCACAGTGCCTTTATATTGTGCCAAATGGTGCTCTAACCAGTGAACAGATTCCGCATCCAAGTGGTTTGTGGGTTCATCTAACAATAAGACATCGGGCTCTTGAAGCAATAAACGACAGAGAGCCACACGACGGCGTTCACCTCCAGATAACACAGATATTTTTTTAGAACCCTCAGGAGTTCTTAAAGCATCCATTGCAATTTCTAATTTTGTATCTAATTCCCATGCATTGGCAGCATCAATTTGATCTTGAAGCTCCGATTGACGGTTCATTAGTTTTTCCATTCTGTCGGCATCGGAATACACTTCTTCCAATCCAAACATGTCATTGATTTTATTGTATTCATCCAAAATAGCAACCGTTTCAGCAGCGCCTTCACGAACAATTTCCATCACCGTTTTAGATTCGTCTAATTTTGGTTCTTGTTCTAAATAACCCACAGAATAATCTTGTGAAAACACAACATCGCCTTGGTAGTTTTTATCGACCCCAGCTATAATTTTAAGCAAGGTTGATTTTCCAGATCCGTTGAGTCCTAAAATACCGATTTTAGCTCCGTAAAAGAAACTAAGGTAAATGTTTTTTAAAACAGGTGTATTTGCACTTTGGTAGGACTTGGTCACACCAGACATTGAAAAAATAATCTTTTTATCGTCACTCATTATACACGTCCTTTTAAAGCGTTAAACACCCAAGCATTGGCAAAAAAACCAATACCTACCGAAGCAAAGCCCCAACCAGCAACCTCATTGTATCTAAAAGCACCCAAGGCAATTAGCGAGATTCCTATAAATATCATAATATATGTGGCCCAAGCCAGTACTGTATTTTTATTCATTGCCATAATTAATTTTTTTAGAGACACAAATATCGTTAATTTGATCGAAACTAGTTTAGCTTTCCTTAAAAGTTACAGGAACTTCTATAAATAAGAATTGAGAATCTTCTGTAGCTTCAATTTTAAAGTCTTTAGTTTCAGAAATTCCGACCGCATCTCTCGGGTTTAATGCTGTGGTTTCAATTTTTGAAGCTCCAAATACCTGCATCATATAAACGCCATGATTGGAGGATTTTAAACTGTACTCAAAGAATGTGTTTGCAGATAAATTAACTCTAGAAATTTGAGCATCTTGATGAATTTTCAAACTCGAATCTGTCGATCCCTCTTCAATTGACGACACCAAAATCTGCAATTCACCATCTGGTGATTGGTCGAAATAATGTTGATCGTATCGAGGGGTGACATTGTTTTGATTTGGCACAATCCATATTTGAAACAAGCTTAAAGACTCCGAAACGGAGCCATTAATTTCCGAATGATGAATCCCTGTACCGGCAGACATTACCTGCACTTCTCCCGCTTTCACTTCTTCCCATGAGTTTCCCATAGAATCTTTGTGTTTCAGAAGTCCCGAAAGTGGTATGGTAATAATTTCCATGTTGTCATGTGGGTGGGTTCCAAACCCCATGCTTGGCGCAATTAAATCATCGTTCAAAACTCTCAGAGCTCCAAAATTCATTTTTTTTGGATCGTAAAAATTAGCAAAACTAAAAGAATGATTGGCTTGCAACCAACCGTGATTTGCAAAGCCTCTTGATGATGCACTATGGAAAACTAATGTCATTTGTTATATTTATAATTGTTCATTAAACAAAAACTTGAGAGTCAAAGAATAATGTTATTTTTGTTACCACAAAGATAAGTACCATGGATTTAAACTTCAACATAAACGAGGATTATAATAAGTTACTCGTAACAGATCTAAACAAACGTTTAGCACAAGTTAAATTAGGAGGTGGAAAAGCCAAAATCGAAAAAGAGCACGCCAAAGGAAAACTGACGGCACGCGAACGTATTGACTATCTTTTAGATTCAAAATCAAAATCCATTGAAGTTGGTGCCTTTGTAGGTGATGGCATGTATGAAGCTCACGGTGGATGTCCTTCGGGAGGCGTTGTTGTGAAAATTGGATACATCAAAGGAAAGCAATGCATTGTAGTTGCTAATGACGCCACTGTAAAAGCGGGTGCTTGGTTTCCAATCACCGCTAAAAAAAATCTGAGAGCACAAGAAATTGCAATCGAAAACAAATTACCAATCATTTACTTAGTGGATTCTGCGGGGGTTTATCTCCCAATGCAAGATGAAATTTTCCCTGATAAAGAACACTTTGGACGTATTTTCAGGAACAACGCACAGATGAGCAGTCTAGGTATTACTCAAATTTCGGCAATTATGGGAAGCTGTGTGGCTGGAGGTGCTTACTTGCCCGTTATGAGTGACGAAGCCATTATCGTAGATAAAACCGCAAGTATCTTTTTGGCAGGAAGTTACTTGGTAAAAGCAGCTATTGGAGAAACAATCGATAATGAAACGTTGGGCGGTGCCACAACGCACTGTGAAATAAGTGGTGTAACGGATTACAAAGCCAAAGATGATGCGGATGCGCTGGATAAAGTTAAATCCATCATGGATAAGATTGGTGATTTTGAGAAAGCAGGCTACAGTAAGGTCGCTGCTAAAAAGCCCATTTCTGATCCCAAAGAACTGTATGGAATTCTGCCTAAATCAAGAGCCGATCAATACGATATGTTTGAGATCATCAAACGTTTGGTGGATGGTTCTGAATTTGAAGAATACAAAGCCGACTATGGCAAAACAATTATTACAGCTTATGCCCGTATCGAAGGATGGGCGGTTGGAATTGTCGCAAATCAACGCAAACTCGTCAAAAATGCCAAAGGAGAAATGCAATTTGGTGGGGTTATTTATAACGATAGTGCAGATAAAGCGACTCGCTTTATGGCGAATTGTAATCAGAAAAAAATACCCTTGGTTTTTTTACAAGATGTCACCGGATTTATGGTGGGCAGTAAAAGTGAACACAGTGGAATCATTAAAGACGGTGCTAAGATGGTCAATGCATTGAGCAATAGTGTGGTGCCAAAATTCACCATCATCATCGGTAACAGTTATGGTGCTGGGAATTATGCGATGTGTGGCAAGGCGTACGACCCACGACTCATTGTCGCTTGGCCGAGTGCTGCATTAGCCGTGATGAGTGGCAACAGCGCTGCTAAAGTATTGTTGCAAATAGAAACTGCTTCTTTAAAAAAGAAAGGTGAAACCATTACACCAGAAAAAGAAGCCGAGTTATTCGATGAAATTAAATCGCGCTACGACGCACAAGTGTCTCCTTACTATGCGGCATCTCGATTGTGGACAGATGCTGTGATTAACCCTACAGATACTCGCGATTGGATCCGCATGGGTATTGAAGCTGCCAACCACGCACCTATTGAAAAGGCGTTCAATATGGGAGTTATTCAGGTTTAACCAAATCTAAAGTTTCTTGACGTTTGATTTTTCCAGAAATAGTTTCTTTAAACGCATCTACATAATAAATATGTTTGGGACGTTTCATCGGTTCTAAAATATCAAAATTTAGGGTTTCATAAGGTTTCGAGCGTTCAATCACGATGACGACAATTTCACCTAAAGAATCCTCTTTTTGAGAGGTGATAAAAAAGCGTTCTTCAATAAAACCTTCCAATTGTTGTTCCAATTGTTCAGGGGCTATTTTAATACCTCCCGAATTTATAATCGTATCAAATCGCCCGATCCATTCAAAAGTAGTTTTGGAACGAAGCTGAACAATATCATTCGTTTGAATTGTTGTTGACACTAAATGTGGCGCGTTTACGGTTAAACAATTCCGTTCATCTACTCCAATCGATACGGAAGGTAAAACCTCAAAAAACGAGGCGGGTTGGCTGATATTTTTAACCGCAATATGACTGACGGTTTCTGTCATACCAAAAGTTTCATAAATACTTGAGGATGAATTTTTAAGTTTGATTTTCAAACCATTGGAAAGCTTTGCTCCCCCAACGATGATGGTTGTAATTTGATGTAAATACTCTAGGGAGTTTTCTAATTGTAAGGGAACCATCGCACAAAAGTCATAGCTTCTTAAAATGGCTTCTAAGGGGTTAGAACTCGGTTTGACGCAGTCGAGTTCCAAGCCTAAAACATAGGCTCTTACAAACATCATTTTGGCAGCAATGTATTCAAAAGGCAAACAGGACAAGGCAGAATCTCCAGGCTTCAATTTGAAGTAATCTCCCGTAGCAAGGGCAGAATTGACCATCGCTTGCTTGGACATTAAAACCGTTTTAGGTGTTCCGGTAGAACCAGAAGTTTGCAATGAGATTTCAGGACTTAAATCTATCCATTGTACTATAAAATGGCCTAATGAAACTTGATAATCCTTCCCTTCTTTTATAAAACGATTGGCAAGACTCGACAGTCCTATCGTATCATAAAAAACACCTTCCAATTTGAAGGAAGCATGAGGTTGGTTATATGTTGGATTTGGATTCAACTATTCGGGTAAACTCGCGTTTGACAACTGATCATTGGTTACGGGACCTGTTAATTTATCTTTCCAGTTGGTCCATTTATAAACCTTCGCGAAAACGAAAATTAGAATGGGGTATATAATCAATATAGAAGCAAATATTTCAAACGATCCAATATCAGGATCTGAGATATCTCGAAGAACCGAATTTGTTTGAAAGGCCGTCCAGTCTGCGGTCACTAAAAGTGCGGTGAATAAATTGTTAGCTGCATGAAATCCTAAGGCCAATTCCAGCCCTTCATCCATCAGGGTAATCACACCTAAAAAGAACCCTGTTCCAATGTAATGCACCAATAATATGTAACCCAACTTTTCGATCTCTGGGTTTGCAATATGAAGAAGTCCAAACAAAACAGAAGTGAATATTAATGGCACCCATTTATTCTTACAAAGCACTCCTATTCCTTGCATCAAATAGCCTCTAAATAGATATTCTTCAAAACTCGTTTGAAGTGGCACTAATAAAATAGCAACGGCTGCCAAAATCAGAAATGGCACTAGTTTAAAATTAAATACATAATTTTCGGGAGACATATAATGATCGGCTAAAACCAATCCACTCGAAACAATTCCCCAAAATAAAAATGCAAACCAAAAACGTCTCCAATCAATTTTTAATCGTGAAGTCGTTAAGCTTTTTAGGGTTTGTTTATGGAGTGTTTTGACCACAAAAAAGATCCCTAAAAGACCTGCGGCAAACGACAGTAACATCAGAAATAAATTCAAATTAGAATCTAACAACCTCATGGTTTGACTCATGTCTAAGTTTTGAAGATCCAGACCGGCTTCGACTGCTTTTGCTATTAAAATTATCGTGTATGGAATTTGACCTAAGATCACGGCGATAACGATGATTGCTATACCTGCAATGTAAAGCCACCAATCGTGTTTGATGTTAAATGCTTGTTTGATGTACATAAATTAAAATTTTAAATTCCACTTTGTTTTTAAATCATAAAATAATTGCCCCGAATCGACCACTAAAGGGGCTTGGATGTTGTTGGTAAACAAACCTCCTGTCCCCAATCCTTGAGGAAGCTGACTCTTTAACGTATAGGTCCACTGCGCAATGGCATTGAGTCCAATATTACTTTCCAAAGCGCTGGTCACCCACCACCCAATGGAGTTGGATTCTGCAAGGTCAATCCATTCTTGACTGCCTTTGAAACCTCCGACTAAGGTCGGTTTTAAAATGATGTATTGAGGTTTGATAGTTTGTAGTAATAAGGCCTTATTTGTTACAGAAAACACGCCTATTAATTCTTCATCTAAAGCAATTGGCAGAGGGGTGTCTGCACATAACCGTGCCATTTCATGAGGCTGCCCTTGTTGTATTGGCTGTTCTATCGAATGTAAATTATAGTCCGAAAGTCGTTTTAGTTTTTCTAAGGCTTCATCGGGTTTGAAGGCGCCATTGGCATCGACCCGAATTTCAATGGTTTCTGAATCAAATTCATTTCGTATGGATTTGATGAGTTCTAATTCTTTCTCAAAATCAATCGCCCCTATTTTAAGTTTTATACATGAAAACCCCGCTTCAAGTTTGTCTTTGATTTGTTGTTTCATAAACGACTTATCCCCCATCCAAATCAATCCATTAATAGGAATCGAGTCCTTGCCTTTGGTGAAATCAGATGGAAATAATTCAAATTGATCCTTTTGTTGCAACGATTGAAACGCCATTTCTAATCCAAATTGAATTGAAGGAAATTCAATCAAAGCGGCTAATAATTCATCCAGTCCTAAGTGAATATTTTCACAAGTCCAAGCTAATTTAGTTTCAAAATTTGCACGATCGTCAATACTCAATCCTTTAAACATACCGCACTCGCCGATCCCTTTGAGTGAATTCTGCTCAAGCTGAATAAACCAAGTATCTTTATGGGTTAAAACCCCACGAGAAGTGCCGCTAGCTTGCTTGAATTGAAGTTGATATTTAAAATAATTTGCTTGCATCTAGAGGGCTATGGATTCACCTATTGCAAGCAACATGAGGTCTTTGTCTTTTTCAAAAAATGTTTGTATTGCTTTTTGATGGTCAATTTCGATATAACCAAAGGTATCAAAGTGGTAGCCTAAAATTTTATCACATTCCAGAAAATCACTCGCAATCAGAGCATCGTCCACACCCATCGTGAAATTATCGCCAATAGGCAGAATTGCTACATCTAAATTATATTGAAGTGGAATCAATTTCATATCATAGGTAAGGGCGGTATCACCCGCTATATATATTGTTTTATGTTCCCCTTTTATGATAAATCCCCCTGGTTGACCCCCGTAAGTTCCATCTGGAAAGGAAGAGGTATGAATCGCATTTACGTATTTAACCGTTCCAAAATCAAATTTCCAACTGCCGCCATGGTTCATGGGATGTCCGTTGAGACCCATTTTTTGATAGTGAGAAACAATTTCGAAGTTAGATACAATCGTGGCCCCTGTGCGTTTTGCAATGAGCTCAGCGTCCAAAATATGATCTTGATGCGCGTGTGTTAATAAAATATAATCGGCTTTTATAGCCTCTAAATCAATCTGAGATGCCTTAGGGTTTCCTGAAATAAAAGGGTCTACAAGAATATAGATTTGATCAATCGTAAGAAGTAAACTGGCGTGGCCTAAGAATTGAATCGTCATTTTAATTTTTATTTAAAATTACAAAATTATAATATAACCTCTATAAAAGTGAAGCACAAAAAAACAACGCTAAGGCAACAGTCGATAATGCCAAGACTTTAAGTTGTGGATCGTACTCTATTGGGGTTTTGATTTTACGAACAATGTTGAGATGTATTAAGAGTGGTACGAAAGCTATGAACACAAAATACATCGAACTGTTTGCAACTAAAAATGAATAGAGTCCTATTAATAGCATGGCAACTACAATCAATAGTTGGTGGTATGATTTGGCGCGTTTCAGTCCAAAATACCCTGCTAAGGTTTGTTTGTTTGATAATTTATCGGATTCAATATCCCGCATATTATTTAAGTTGAGCACTCCGGCACTTAGCAGTCCAATGGTACTCGCAGGCAATAACATCAAAAAGTCGATTTGTTTTGAATATAAAAAATAGGTTCCTAAAACACTTAGCCATCCAAAAAACAAAAATACCATGACATCGCCCAGTGCTTTATAGCCATAAGCAGAAGCACCTATGGTATATTTAATGGCGGCAACAATGGCTAAAATCCCAAGGACTATAAATACCAAGGAGGTTAAAAACTGCTCGGCACCAAATGCTGTATAAATTAAACTAACGACTAAAATAAGACAAAGTATGACATTAAATATAATGGCATTCCGCATCTCTTTTGGGCTGATATTCCCACTTTGCAATGCGCGTTCTGGTCCAATACGATGTTCGTTGTCGGTGCCTTTAATTCCGTCGCCGTAATCGTTGGCGAGGTTTGATAAAATCTGTAAACTTAAGGTTGTAAGGATTGTCAAAGCAAATATTGAACTGTCGAAAAAATCTCTTGAATATGCTATTCCAGACCCCACAATCGCCCCAGAAATTGACAATGGCAATGTTCGGAGTCGGCAGGCAGAAATCCATGCTTGTAAATTTTTCATGCTATGGAATCCATTTTTTCTCGAAGTTAGGCTTTCGTTTTTCTAAAAAGGCATCACGGCCTTCTTTGGCTTCATCGGTCATATAGGCAAGTCGTGTGGCTTCTCCAGCAAAAACTTGCTGCCCCACCATTCCATCATCGGTAAGGTTCATCGCAAACTTGAGCATTTTAATGGATATCGGAGATTTTTCTAAAATTTCTTGCGCCCATTCATAAGCCGTTGCTTCTAAATCTTCATGAGGCACCACCGCATTTACCATGCCCATATCAAATGCTTCTTGTGCATTGTAGTTTCTCCCAAGGAAAAATATTTCACGGGCTTTTTTCTGACCGACCATTTTTGCTAAATATGCAGAGCCATAGCCCCCATCAAAACTGGTGACATCGGCATCGGTTTGTTTGAAAATCGCATGTTCTTTACTTGCCAAGGTCAAATCGCAAATAACGTGCAAACTATGACCGCCACCCACAGCCCAACCTGGAACGACGGCAATGACCGCTTTGGGCATAAACCGAATGAGGCGTTGTACTTCTAATATGTTTAATCGGTGGTAGCCATCATCGCCCACATAGCCTTCATGACCACGGGCTTTTTGATCGCCTCCGCTACAAAATGAATAGACACCATCTTTGGAAGAAGGCCCTTCAGCACTTAACAACACCACTCCGATACTGGTGTCTTCGTTGGCATCGTATAACGCTTGGTATAGTTCAAGCGTTGTTTTGGGTCTAAACGCATTCCTTACATCTGGACGGTTGAATGCTATACGGGCAACGCCGTTGCATTTTTTATAAGTAATATCTTCGTATTCTTTAACAGTTTTCCATTGTATACTCGGCATAGGATGACGGTTTTAGGTTGTTAAATAAATCCCATCCTGTTCGATGCGGATGCGACGTTGTTTGTAAAGGGTTCCAATAGCTTTTTTGAAACTTTTCTTACTCATTTGAAGGAGAGACTTAATGTCTTCAGGTGAGGATTTATCTGTGAGCTTTAAACATCCATCTTCTTTGTTTTCTAAAAACTCTAGTATTGATTGCGCATTTGGCTCAATGTTTCTGTAACCAATTTTTTCGAGGGTGATATCGAGCTTATTCCCTGGACGAATCTTTTTAACGATTCCCTTGAGCTTGTCACCAATACTTAGATCCTTAAATAAATCTTGATTGAAAATCAAGCCTAAATGGGTTTTATTAATAATGACATTCATTCCTAAATCCGACGGATGGGACACGATTAAATCGACTTCATCAAAAGCCTCAACAGTGAGTTCTTTATTGTCCAGAAAACGATTTGTTTTGCTGGAAGCCACCAGACGTTCGGAAGTTTCGTCTAAATAACAATAGACCAAATACCAGCCTCCTGCTTTCATAGGGAATGCTTGTTCTCTAAACGGACAGAATAATTCTTTTACCAGTCCCCAATCGAGAAAGGCACCAATATCGGTGACGTTATTACAGCGAAGCAGCGCGAATTCTCCTTTTTTAATATACGGATGATCCGTGACCGCTACGAGGCGTTCTTCGTTGTCTAAATAAACAAAGACCTCAATTTTATCATCAATTTCAAATTCTTTGGGAACGTAACGATTCGGTAGTAAGACTTCTTGATCTTCGTCATCTCCCAAAAACAATCCTGGTTCTGTATCTCGCAGAATTGTAAGCTTATTGTAGTCTCCTATGTGTATCATGCCACAAAGGTAAGAATAATAGAGGCAGAAATTAAAAAAAGCGTGACAACAAATTGTGGGACTTAAGAATTGTTTTTGATAGACTATTCATACACCGATTCTTTTCCGAAATGCAGTACTAATAAGTAATAAAACACCGCGCGGTATTTATGGCGGTTTGAGCGTCCATACTGTTCAATCACAGCCTCAATTCCTTCGTCTAATTTATCTTCAATAGACAGTTCTAGTTTATTTATTAGAAATTTATCTTTCAGGATGTTTAACTCAGACTCACTATTAACGGACACCCTGCTAGAATCTGAATTATAGATCGATGGACCACACCCAACTGTCACTTTTCTAAGCAAATCCATATCTGGATACACACTACATTTCTCTCTTAAATCATTGGCATACTTCACAATAAGCTTATCCCTTGCGTTCATAATACAGGTGTCTTTAAATTCGATTCAGGAAGATGCAGTAAACACCTTTCAATAACTAAGACACCACAATCCTAAAAAAGTCACAGTAAAAAGTAATAAATTACAATTATTATTTTACGAAATCGAAATACGAGAGTAGAATCTGGTCGTTTTCAGATGAAGGTGTAAACACTTCTAATATTTTTGGTCGCGAACTTTGTTTGTAAAAATTTTCTAAAGCAACTTCTAATTCCTCCCCTGTGTTTGCAGACGCATACTCCAGGTTAAAGAGTTTAGATATTGGTTCGGCAGTGAGCAAATGGTTGGTTTCAACAAATGTGCTGAAATTTTCGGAATTTTTATTTCCCGGTAAAATTCTAAAAATCCCTCCACCCCTATTATTGATGATTATAATTCTGAAGCTTGAAGGAATGTAGTTATTCCAAAGGGCATTGCTGTCGTAGAAAAAACTTAAATCCCCTGTAATAAAAACCGTTGGTTGCTTTGAAATACGTGCCGCACCTATGGCGGTACTTGTCGATCCGTCAATGCCACTCGTGCCACGGTTACAAAACACAGTCAAGCTTGGATTCATTTCAAACAACTGCAAGTAGCGTATGGTAGAGCTATTACTTGACTGCACCATAGAATCGCTTGGAATGTGTTTCAAAATACGGTCAAATGCTTTGAAATCACTAAACGGAATCGATTTTATATATTTTTTGTGTTTTTGGAGTCGGCGTATTTTGACATGATTCCATGTTTCAAAATAGGTGCTTACTAAATACGAATGACTGGAACTATGGAGTTGCTCAAAAAATGTATTGACGGCGCATTTAAAATGTTTTGTCAAACAAAAAAAAGTGTCGTTAGCAAGAACCTCATCTATATGCCAGTGTATTTTTGGAGGATTGGTTCGTAAAAATGTTTTAATCTTTTTAGAAACAATCATTCCACCGAATGTAAGTAATAAATCAGGCTGAAGCGCCTCAAAATCCGTCGCATCCAAAGGGGTGATTAATTGATCGATACTGGCGAAAAAATTTGGATGATGTAAATTTGAAGTCGTTTCTGTAAGCACAATCACAGAAGGGTCTTCTGCAATCAATTTCAAATATATTTCTTGAACGCTATTAGGCGGGTTCACTCCTACCAAAATCATTTTTCGCTTGGACGAATGCCATTTTTTGACATCTGTTTTTGACAGAGAAAAAGATGGGTTGTTTATTTTTATTTTAGTCGGATTTAGCTCGGACGTAAATTCCTCAGTGGTATCGTATAAAGGCTCCGAAAATGGCACATTGATATGAACGGGCCCACACTCCGATTTTGAAATATGAAGTGCCTTTTCAATAAGCGAATCATTATTTTTAATCGTTTTTAAAAAGGACTTTTTAAAATGTTCTTTTAGGTTGGCTTCATACAGAATATGTGCACCAAAAACATGGGGTTGTGTAATGGTCTGACCATCCCCAATATTGATAAGGTACTCTGGGCGGTCTGCAGAAATCACAACAAGCGGAACCCGGCTGTAAAACGCTTCGGTCACCGCAGGATAATAATTAACGAGAGCACTTCCAGAAGTACACACCAAGGCGACAGGTTGTTGTAGTTGCTGTGCCATACCCAATGCAAAAAACCCAGCAGAACGCTCATCTACAATACTGTAACATTCAAAGAATTCATGATTTGTAAACCCGATTGTCAAAGGTGCATTTCGACTCCCAGGTGAAATCACAATATGCTGAATATTATGACTTTTACAGAGTTGAATAATCGATTGCGCTAAGGGCTGTTTTGACTGTATCATTGCCCCACAAAGTTATTTAATTTTTAGGGTTTAAAATGAAATGAAATAATAAATATTTCCTAAAGGTTTAGAGTACCTTTTTTATGGTTTGAATCTTGTTTTCAGTCTCCGTAAATTCGGACAAAGGATCGGAGTCTTTTGTAATCCCACCTCCACTGTAAAGAACTGCCAAAGTGTCTTTTAACTGCATGCAGCGCAAATTTACCGCAAGGTGGGTAGATTTACGTTCTGTTTGGTAGGCTCTGTTTTCAATATTTCTTTTGGAATTCCTAAAAGTTGATTTTGAAGGAATATTTAATTCTCCAAAAAAACCAGCATAATACTCACGATCGTAGGATTCCATTGAATTGATAAATTCTAACGCCCTATTTCTAGGCGTACCACACACCGCTGGCGTGGGATGCATTGCCCTCAATAGCTGTTTTAAACTTTGGTATGTCGGTTTTAAGCGTCCCGTTATAAGTGTTTGCAAGTGCAACAATTCCCCCGCTTTGAGTGTATGTGGTCCAGACGTTTTAATGGGCTCTAAATAATCCGATAGAACTTCAAGCAAATAATCAGTTACAAACGCATGTTCTTCCATGTTTTTTGAATCCCACTGGACTTGCTCAGAAGATTTAAAAATTTGGGTTCCCGCTAGTGCCATTGTAGATACTGACTTGCCTTCTAGTTTTAGTAGACTTTCAGGGGATGCGCCCAACCAAAATCCTGTTTCAGGATGAAACCAACAATAGGTAAACGCAGATGAATAATTTTGTGCTAATTTCTTGAAAATCTCAATCGGGTTTGAGTCCTCTAAATTAAATTTGAACTCTCTTGAAAGCACGACCTTTTCTAAATCCGTAGCTTTTATTTCATCAATCGCTTTAGACACCAAGTTTAAATGATCGCCTGTAGAATCCATTGAGTGGAGAGGACTTGTTTCAGAAAACACTTCAAACTCCAGCTGTTCTAGCTTTATAACTGATGAATCTTCTAAGGGGATGTAATAACTGTCTTTTTTAGAATCAAAGGGTGCAAATACAAATCCACTCTCAGAATAATCATTAATGATATGATTCTCTGTAGTCGTTTGTATATATGCTTTTATAGCTTGATTTTCTGGTTTGGAAAAAAGCACAAAGGATCGTTTCGATTGGATCGCTGTATTTATTTGATCGAAAAAATCAGTCGAGGTCATCGGTTAGCGTTCTTTAGGAAGTGAAACGGTGGTCAGTTTACAAGAAGAAACCAATTGATTTTGATCGTCTGTGACTTCGATATTAAAAATCTGCATGGTTCTTCCTCTGTGAATAAAGGTTGCTTTGGCATATACAAAGCCTTCTTTCACACTTTTGATGTGGTTGGCAGAGATATCAATTCCTCTCACAAAATAGTTTTTGGTATCTAAAAAAATATGTGCGGCAAAACTTCCGACAGTTTCAGCGAGTGCCGCTGTAGCACCTCCGTGAAGTACTCCATCGGGTTGATACACACGTTTATTGACGGGCATTTTAGCAATTACAAAGTCTTCCCCTGCATCTACAAATTCGATGTTAAGGGTTTCCATTAAGGTATCTTTACAAGCTGCGGTTGCAGCCTTTATAATCTGATCTTTTGTTGGACTCATTTCTAGTGTGATTTGAGTGTAAAGTTACAAAAATCAACGATGAAGTCAATAACCCGATACCGTTAAAAAAAGGCAAAAAAAAAGACTGCCTTTTCAGACAGTCTTAATTCAATATCTACTTGTATTCTATAATTAAGCTGTTTTCTTAACTGCTAAGCTGTAGATCACTAAACCGAATCCGATTTTGTTGATTGCATCTGCAATGTTGTATAATACATCCATGTCTAGTCCAAGGTTTGCAAAAGAAGAATACCACTGTCCGTCAGCTGTACCTACTAAGTAACCTAATGGATAGATGATCCATCCAACAAGTACAAACCAGCAAAGAATTTTGTGAGCTGCTAATACATCGCCACCAGCTTCTTTAGCTAATTTTGCTGCTCCACCAAGCCATATTTCGTAAACGATAGCAAAGTATGCTACAGCAGAGAAAAAGCCCCACATAGATGCTTGCTCAGAAAAAACAGTTTCTCCTAAGTAACCAGTTACTAACATGATCACTGAAAGTCCAATCATTTTAGTAAGTAAAGATTTTTTAGCACCTGCTAATTTTAGGATTAAGTAAAATTCAACGCACATTAATGGCACCGTAAGAATCCAATCTACATAACGAAAGAACGTTGGTGATACTTGATGTTCTCCCCAATAGTCTCTCATGTACATATAGTGTACAGCTGCAATAAATGTAATTAAACCAGAAACTAAAACAGAAGTTCTCCATTTTTTGTCAAATTGATTTAAAGATAAAAAGAAAAAGGCAGAAGCTGCCATCATTGCCATACATCCAATAAAGAACGTAAAGCCTACGTAATCCGTGTCTGCCATAAGGGCAACCTTGTTTGCAAAAGGTAAAATTAAGTTTGTCATTTTTTAAAAGTTTAGTTAGTTTTTTGTTTAAACAAATATATAAAAAATTAAACTAATTGTTGAGTATTTCGTAAATTTGTAGCCTCAGACCACGTATTTAACACTATTTTATGAAGAATATTTTCAATTTCTCAATCGTCTCAAGCTTCTTAGGCTTATGGATAACTACCCATGTCCCAGAGAGTTTTGAGCTTATTTTGGGTTTTATTTTAATATTTACATTTGGAATGATCCATGGATCTAACGATTTACTTATTGTTAATAAAATTTTAAAAAATGTAAAACACTATTCTAAATTCACACTCCTTGTCGCCTACCTATTAATAGTCTCGGTTGCAATTTTAGTTTTTTATTTGATGCCTTCCCTAGCAATGATTCTGTTTATGTTATTTAGCGCTTACCATTTTGGAGAACAGCATTGGGATCATCGTTTTTCAAAATTAAATACCACTCTTAAATCTATATTTTACTTTTCTTACGGAATGTTAATTCTATATCTATTGTTTGCTTTTAACGATGCGGCAGTGAAATCGATTGTATTTGAAATTACTGGCTACGAGATCGCTCATTTATACACACCCCATATATTAATCGTGTTAGGTGGTTTCGTGGGACTTGTTTTAAGTGTGGCGTTTCTCAAAAAACGCCTGGCTATAGAAGTTGTTTTAAAAGAACTGTTCACTTTAATTGTTTTGGCAATGATTTTCAGTTCCTCTTCTTTGATATGGGGGTTTGCTATTTATTTCATTCTTTGGCACAGTATCCCTTCCTTAATAGAACAAATTACATTTATCTACGGGAACACTAAAACAACCTCAGCTTTAAAGTACTGCAAAGCAGCCGTGCCCTACTGGATTATTTCATTGATAGGAATGGTTATTCTATATGCGATTTTTAGTAGTGAGAAACAGTTCTATCCCTTGTTCTTTTCATTTATAGCTGCGGTTACATTTCCACATGCTTTTGTAATGCTCAGAATGTTTTCCAAAAAAAAAGCACAACCATAAACTGATTGTGCTTTTCTGTATTAAACAAAACTAACTGTTATTTCACTTCTTCGAAATCTACATCTTCAACATTATCTTCTTGAGACGCTTCAGCATCTGGAGCAGCATCCGCAGGAGTACCTTGAGCACCTTCTTGTGCTTTGTACATTTCTTCGCTAGCAACTTTCCATGCTTCGTTGATTTTCTCTAAAGCTGGGTCAATAACCGCGATGTCTTTAGATTCATAGGCCGCTTTCAATTCTTCCAATGCAGCTTCAATTGGTTGTTTCTTATCATCCGATAATTTATCACCAAATTCTTTAAGCTGATTTTCTGTTTGAAAAATCATACCATCAGCAGCATTCAACTTATCTGCTGTTTCTTTAGCTTTCGCATCTGAATCTGCATTAGCCTCTGCATCTTGTTTCATTTTTTGGATTTCTTCATCTGTCAATCCAGAAGACGCTTCAATACGAATGTCTTGAGTTTTGTTGGTTGCTTTGTCCGTTGCGGAAACTTTGATGATTCCATTGGCATCAATATCAAATGTCACTTCAATTTGTGGTGTTCCTCTCTGTGCTGGTGGAAGTCCATCTAAATGAAAACGTCCAATCGTTTTATTATCTGCTGCCATGGCACGCTCTCCTTGAAGGACGTGAATTTCAACTGAAGGCTGATTGTCTGCTGCTGTTGAGAATACTTGAGATTTTTTAGTTGGGATGGTTGTGTTAGACTCAATTAATTTAGTCATTACATTCCCCATAGTTTCAATTCCTAAAGACAATGGTGTAACGTCTAATAATAATACATCCTTCACATCTCCTGTTAATACCCCACCTTGGATGGCAGCACCTACAGCAACAACCTCATCAGGATTTACTCCTTTATTAGGTTTCTTTCCAAAGAATTTCTCTACCGCTTCTTGAACCGCAGGAATTCGAGTAGAACCTCCTACTAAAATAATTTCATCAATATCACTTGTTGACAAGCCTGCTGCTTTTAAAGCCGTTTGACATGGCTCAATTGTTCTTTTTACTAAGTCGTCAATTAATTGCTCAAACTTTGCTTTTGACAATGAACGTACCAAGTGTTTTGGGCCGCTTGCAGTCGCTGTCACATAAGGCAAGTTGATTTCTGTTTGTGCAGAAGATGACAATTCAATCTTCGCTTTTTCAGCTGCTTCTTTTAAACGTTGAAGCGCCATAGGATCTTTACGTAAGTCTAAGTTTTCATCCGCTATAAATTCTTCTGCTAACCAGTTGATGATTTTTTCATCAACATCATCTCCACCTAAGTGCGTGTCACCATCCGTCGCTAGTACTTCAAAAACGCCGTCTCCTAATTCCAATACCGAAACATCATGTGTTCCTCCACCAAAATCAAAAACAACAATGGTTTGATCTTTTCCTTTCTTGTCCATTCCGTATGCCAATGCAGCCGCTGTAGGCTCATTAATAATACGTCTTACTTTTAATCCTGCAATCTCACCAGCTTCTTTGGTTGCTTGGCGTTGTGCATCGTTAAAATAAGCAGGCACTGTAATTACCGCTTCTGTAACTTCTTGATCCAAAAACTCTTCAGCAGTTTTCTTCATTTTTTGAAGTACCATTGCCGATAATTCTTGTGGCGTATATAAACGACCATCAATATCTACACGTGGCGTATCGTTGTCTCCTTTGACTACTTTGTAAGGGACACGACCTACTTCTTGTTTAGACTCTGAGAATTTGTTTCCCATAAAACGTTTAATTGAATAAACGGTTTTTGTAGGATTGGTGACCGCTTGACGTTTTGCAGGGTCTCCTACTTTGATTTCACCACCATCCACAAAAGCGATGACAGATGGGGTTGTACGTTGTCCTTCAGCATTTGTGATGACAACGGGCTCATTTCCTTCCATGACGGAAACACAAGAGTTTGTAGTTCCCAAATCGATTCCAATAATCTTACTCATAATTTATATAATTTAATTTTGTATTTAAATATTACGCAAACCATAAGTCAATCATTGTGCCAATACAATAGGACTGACACGATGTCAGAAAAAAAATAAAATTCCCTTTTATTAAAAAACAAACAACAGATTAGTATCTTTGATATAATTAATAAATTAACCATTATGAAAAAATTAGTGTCATTGTTATCTGTTGTATTATTTATGTCTTGTGTTGTTGAAGAAGGAATTGACGGACGAGATGGGGGTTTAATTGTGTCTAGTGCATTTGAAATTGTAGTCGATTTTAATCCCTCTAACAACTATGAAATTGTTGAACCATACGGATTTGACGTTTTTGAATATGATGTTACTTTGGTTTATATCTTATGGGAAACTGATAATGGTCAAGATGTCTGGAGGTTATTACCACAAAGTACTATTTTTGTTGGTGGTGCAACGCTCACCTATAATTTTGATTTTACACAGACTGATGTTAAACTATTTTTAGAGGGCACTGCAAATTTTGATAATTTAAGTGCTGTTTGGACTCAAGATGTTGTGTTTAGAATTGTGGTAGTTCCTGCAGATAATGTAAGTAATCTTAGCAATCCTGAAATGACTGATTTCGATAGTTCTTTGTTTCAAAAACGTGACTAATAAAGTGATCTTTAGTTGATTTACAATCTATTAAGATAAAAATTTACACAGTCGATCTTCAGCTCTAGCAACAAATTAGGCTTCATTATTTAGTTCTTATTCAAAAAGCAGGATTTATATACTAATTTAGTACATTTACAATCTATCAAAATTATATACCAAAATGTCAGCATCAAAAAAAGAATACAAAAGAGTGACAGTAAAATCGCTCATTGAAATGAAGTCCTTGGGTGAAAAAATATCCATGCTTACAGCGTATGACTACACCATGGCCAAGATTGTAGATGGTGCAGGCGTTGACGTAATTTTGGTAGGAGACTCTGCCAGTAACGTCATGGCAGGCCATGAAACCACACTTCCAATTACCTTGGATCAAATGATTTACCACGCGTCTTCTGTAGTACGTGCCATCGATCGTGCGCTGGTGGTGGTTGACTTGCCTTTTGGAACCTATCAAAGTGACCCTAAAGAAGCCTTACGCTCTGCAATTCGCATCATGAAAGAAAGTGGTGGACATGCCGTAAAGTTAGAAGGCGGTAAAGAAATTAAAGATTCTATTAAAAAGATATTAAATGCCGGAATTCCTGTCATGGGCCATTTAGGACTTACACCTCAATCGATCTATAAATTTGGAACTTATACCGTAAGAGCCAAAGAGGAAGAAGAGGCTTTACGACTAATTGAAGACGCAAAACTTCTAGAGCGCCTAGGCTGCTTCGCTCTGGTCCTTGAAAAAATTCCCGCAGCCTTAGCACAACAAGTTGCTGAAAGTATTAGCATCCCTGTTATTGGAATCGGAGCTGGTGGCGGCGTTGATGGACAGGTACTCGTATTACATGACATGCTTGGAATGACGCAAGAATTTCACCCGCGTTTTTTACGTCGCTATTTGAGCCTACACGAAGAAATGACCACAGCAATCAATCAATACATTGACGATGTAAAATCTTCTGACTTTCCTAGTGAAAACGAACAGTATTAAATTGATGGATAAGATTGTTTCAAATATTGACAACCTTCAAATTCTTCATGAAGACAATCATTTAATAGTCATCAATAAACGCTCTGGAGACCTTGTTCAGGGTGATAAAACTGGAGACACGCCTCTCAGTGATATTGTAAAGGGGTATATAAAAAAGAAGTACAACAAACCAGGGGCTGTTTATTTGGGAGTCACGCATCGGTTGGACCGCCCTACCACCGGAATTGTTGTATTTGCTAAAACTTCTAAAGCACTCACGAGAATGAATGCATTGTTTTTGAACAAAAAAATAAATAAAACTTATTGGGCTGTTGTGAAGAATAAGCCCTCAAAATTAAAAGACACACTCATTCACTGGCTTAAGAAAAATCCTAAAAACAACAAGTCAAAAGCATATATTAAAGAAGTTGATCAAAGTAAAAAGGCGGTACTGCATTATGAATTAATCTATAGTTTGGACCGCTACCACCTTCTTGAAGTCAATCTTGAAACGGGAAGACACCACCAAATCAGAAGTCAGTTATCTACTGTTGGAAGTCCTATCAAAGGTGATTTGAAATATGGATTTGACCGTAGCAACCCCGACGGGAGTATCCATTTACACGCCCGAAATATTTCATTTACACATCCTGTAAATGAGCAGTTAACATCCGTTACTGCGCCCCCTCCAAACGAGGTATTATGGAAGGAATGTATGAATCACATTGATGTATAAACTATGGAAGCGAAATTAATTTTAGAGACTCAAAAACAGTATTTTCAAACACGTGCCACTCGTGATGTCGGAATGCTTAAAAAATTACTTAGCAACCTTCGTTCAGAGATTCTTAAAAAAGAAGAGGCTATTTACGAAGCACTTTATAAGGATTTTAAAAAATCGAAGTTTGAAGCTTATTTTAGTGAAGTCGGTATTATCATCTCTGAAATTGACGCCACTTTAAAACATATTGACTCTTGGTCGAAACCCAAAAAAATAAGAGCTGCGGGACTTAATTTCCCCTCAAGAGATTTCATCTACAGCGAGCCTTACGGAACTGTATTGGTTATTGCGCCTTGGAACTACCCGTTTCAGTTGGCAATTGCTCCTGTCATCGCTGCCATTGCTGCAGGAAATACAGTAGTTCTAAAACCAAGTGAGCATACGACGCACACCTCGCAGTTACTAGAAAACATCCTAAGTGCTGTGTTTAGACCCGAACACCTCAAAGTGATTCAAGGAGGTATTCCTGAAACCACCTTGCTTTTAAAAGAACGCTGGGACTACATCTTCTTTACAGGAAGTGTTCCCGTCGGGAAAATTGTAGCCAAAGCTGCAGCACCTTATTTAACTCCTTTAACACTCGAATTGGGCGGTAAAAATCCTTGTATTGTAGATGACAGCATGCCAACACAACTGATCGCAAAACGATTGGTATGGGGTAAATTTGTCAATGCAGGGCAAACGTGTATAGCACCTGATTATTTATTGGTTCATTCCTCTGTAAAAGCACAGTTGATTTCTGATTTAAAAACCGAAATCACGAAAGCTTACGGCGTAAACCCACAAGAATCCGAGGATTACCCTCGGATTATCAATGCTGCCAACTTATCTAGGTTGACAACGATGCTTACCGACTCTAAGGTGGTGTTTGGAGGTTCATACGACATCTCCGATTGCTACCTCGCTCCTACGCTAATTGACGAACCCTCTATGGATTCAGAAGTTATGAAAGATGAAATTTTCGGCCCTATCTTACCCATTTTGAGTTATGAAACCGAAGAGGACATCCAGTCCGTTTTAAGTCAATATGACAAACCTCTTGGGTTTTATGTCTTTTCAAATAATAAATCTTTTTACAAAAAGATGATTGAAACTTATAGTTTTGGAGGAGGCACAATCAACGATACCATGATTCATTTCGGAAACTCTAAATTACCTTTTGGAGGGGTCGGAGAAAGTGGTATTGGAGCCTATCATGGGCGGCTTGGATTTGATACATTTTCGCACAAAAAAGGCATCGTTATTAAAGGAAATTGGTTGGACATTCCACTACGCTATGCGCCCTACACAAACAAGCTTAAAAAGCTGAAGCGGCTGTTTAAATTTCTAGGGTAAAGACTTAAAAACAACTTATGAATTGTCATAGTTTTTTCTTATAGTGATTTCTTAAGTATTTGTTTGTCAAGTAATTATTAAGATAATGTAAACTTATAATTTAATATCTGTAAATTATCCTAACCACCCCTCTCGATCCAAACTTCGGTATTGAATGGCTTCGCTAATATGAGTGCTTTCAATAGACAAAGCACCTTCTAAATCGGCAATGGTTCTGGAAACTTTTAGGATGCGATCGTAGGCACGAGCAGATAAGTTTAAACGCTCCATAGCAGTTTTCAAAAGCTGCATGGACGTGTCGTCTAACTTGCAGTGTTTCCGGATTTGTTTGGTGTTCATTTGTGCGTTGTAATGTACGACCTCAGAATCCTCAAAGCGTTTGGTTTGCAGCTCACGGGCTTTGGTCACCCGTTTTCTAATATCTACGGAGGACTCCCCTTTTCGCTCGTCTGACAACTTTTCAAAAGGCACGGGCGTCACCTCTATATGGATGTCAATACGATCCAATAAAGGCCCCGATATTTTACCCAAATAACGCTGCATCTCGGTGGCTGATGACATCATTGGCGAATTCGGATCGTTGAAATACCCGCTTGGACTTGGGTTCATACTGGCGACCAACATAAAACTACTTGGGTAGGTAACTGTAAACTTCGCACGTGAAATCGTGACTTCTCGATCTTCCAACGGTTGTCGCATGACTTCGAGAACTTCACGTTTAAACTCGGGCAATTCATCTAAAAACAATACGCCGTTGTGAGATAGTGAAATCTCCCCAGGTTGCGGATAGCTCCCACCGCCCACAAGAGCGACGTTTGAAATTGTATGATGGGGCGATCGAAATGGGCGTTGTGCAATCAGTCCTTTTTGAGCCCCAACACGCCCCACAACCGAATGTATTTTGGTGGTTTCCAATGCTTCGTGCAAAGTCATCGGAGGTAAAATGGAAGGCAACCGCTTGGCGAGCATTGTTTTCCCTGCTCCCGGAGGGCCAATCAATATAATGTTATGTCCACCAGATGCCGCAATTTCCATACAGCGCTTGATACTCTCTTGCCCTTTGACATCTGAAAAGTCAAATTCGGGATGCTCAAGGTTTTTTTGAAACTCGGCTCGGGTATCCACAATGGTTTGTTCTAAGGGCTTGTTGTTATGAAAATAGTCGATTACTTCAGAGATGTGTTCAACCCCATACACTTTCAAACCACTGACGATGGCAGCTTCTTTGGCGTTTTCTTTCGGTAAGATAAATCCCTCAAAACCTTCCTCTAAGGCTTTAATAGCTATGGGTAGTGCGCCTTTTATAGATTGCACCGTTCCGTCTAAGGAGAGCTCTCCCATAATGATATAGCGCTCGATATGGTCTTCTGTAATTTGATTGGAGGCGGTTAGAATTCCCATCGCTAAGGGCAAATCATAGGCAGAGCCTTCTTTGCGCATGTCGGCTGGCGACATATTAATAATGAGTTTTTTACCAGGAATTTTATAACCATTGTTCTGAAGGGCCGCCGCAATACGGAAATTACTTTCTTTAATAGCATTATCTGGCAATCCTACCAGATGGTAACCAATGCCTTTATCGACATTGACTTCAATAGTGATGGTATGTGCTTCCACGCCAAAGACAGCGCTTCCGTAGACTTTTTTGAGCATTTCAATAAATTTGAGGACTTAAAACTACTGAATATTACGGAATAATAAAACTTATAAGAGGGGTTTGTTATAATGTCAAATAAGAAAAAGGTTTTAAGTTGTGCTAGAATAATCACTCCAACAAACAAAAAACCTTTCTTTTTTAAACGATTCGATTCCTAAAACTTCAACTTCTCATTTTTATCCCACAGACCCCAATAGGCACCAACATCGCCTTCGGTGCCCACTTTCCATGATTCATCAAAGGAGGAGAAATAAAACAGATCTATATTGGCTTCTTTAGACCATTTTTGGACATTTATAAAATAGCGCATTGCATTTTCTTTAGATGAAAACGCCCCTCTTAAACTGCCGCCTTCACTCGGCCAGCCAGATTCAGTAATTATTACTTTTTTTCCTTGTGCCGCATCAACTGCTTCGCCAAACATTTTTTGAATGTGATTTAAGGAGTCTTCTTGGCTACAGCCTTCCCAATAGGGATAGCAATTGGCTAAAATGACATCACAAGCTTTTGCGATTTTTGGTCGCTGTGTAAACTCATAATAAGCGTCCACATAGCCTACTGGAATTCCGGGCAATGCTTCTTTTACTCTAAGGATGTATTCTAACAACTGTGCTTCTGTGAGTTCTTCTCTATACATCACTTCATTGCCAACGGCAGCTATATCTACACAGCCTTCTTTTGCCAATGCAATTAAGGCTTCTAGTTCTTCTTCGTTTTTTTCTAAGTCATCACCCAACCAAGCACCAACCAAGGTTTTAATGCCGTGTTTGTGCGCCATGCGAGGGATGAATTCATTGCCTTCAATACACGAAAATGAGCGCACCCATTTGGTGTAAGGCTTGATCACTTGCATACGTCTATCAACCTGATGTTCTGTAATTTTATTACCAGGCCCTTGGCCGTCTTCATACATACTAAAACACAAACCGTGCATTCCGTTGTTTAAGGTATGTTTCCATAATTCTTCTAAACCTTCTGTAGATAGTTTCGTGAAATTAACTCCAGATTCGTAGGGTTGATCGATTTTTTTTAGCGAAAATTGTTGACCTTCTTTAAATGACATAGTACTGTAGTTTTATTATTGAAATTTTAAATTCTCATTCTTATCCCAAAGTCCCCAGCGTGCTCCAACATCTCCTTCGTGATGTACTTTCCATGACTCATCAAATGAGGAGAAATAGAATAGTGGTACTTCATTTTGTCCCGCCCATTTGGCAGTATCTATAAAATATTTCATCGCATTGTTTTCTGAAGGTTCCGCATCTTTTGTGTGATCTCCTTGGTTTGGCCAGCCTGTTTCTGTAATAATAACAGGCTTCCCATTGGCTACTTGTTGTGTGACGGCATACATTTGCTTTAAATACGTTGCTGATTGCTCAATACTACAGCCTTCCCAAAACGGATAGCAATTAGCTAAAATAACGTCACAAGCATCAATCAGCTTAGGGCGTTCTACAAATTGGTAATAGGCATCCACATAACCCACAGGTATTCCTGGTAGGGAGCGTTTGACACGGTTTATATACGCAATCAATTCTTCTTCTGTTAATTCTTCACGCATCAAGGTTTCATTCCCTACAACTGCGATATCTACAAACCCCGATTTTCCAAGTTTGATTAAGGTGTTGAGCTCTTTTTCGTTCTGAGCTTTATCACTTCCGATCCATGCACCCACCATTGTTTTTAAATGTTTTTCGTGGGCAATTTTAGGTGTATGCTCGTTCCCTTCAGTACAGGAGAATGAACGCACCCATTGAGTGTAAGGTGCAATGACATCCATACGTTGACTGATTTGAGATTCCGATAACTGATTTCCAATGTTTTGTCCTTCTAAATACGGGCTAAAACACATGCCGTGCAGACCCTTATTTAAAGTTTCTGAAAACAGGGCTTTAATATCCGCATCCGATTTTGAAGTGAAATCAGTATCCGAAGTCGAATCAATTTGTATTCCTGAAGCGAGTAAGGATGCTAACTTATTTGTTTGATAAAAAGAGGTTGGTTTCTCTTTTCGTTTTGCTAGTTCAGCACTGATTTTTACCGCTTTTTCTTCTGTAAGATCATAGTCACGCATGATCCACATAGCGATTAGAGTTCCTAATATTGGGAAACCCGAAAAGAATACACGCAAACCAATGATAGCCCCTTCTTGTTCCGTAGAGGCAATGCCTTCTTGAAAACCAATAACGGATAGAATGACTCCACTCAAAGCTCCAGCAATTGCAAAACCAAATTTGACCATCCACCAATAAATAGCGCCAAAAATACCTTCTCTTCGTTTTCCTGTATTTAATTCATCTAAATCAATTACATCTGAAGTCATGGACATCATCAATGTAAATAAACTTCCTATTCCAAAGGAGAAGAAAGGAAGGGCGAAAATAAACATATAGGGTTTTCCTGGAATCAATAAAAACCAAAGGAGTATGTACCCTATTATAGAAATCCCTTGAGACCATAAAAATGCATTTTTCTTTCCTAGCTTACGAGACATCCTAGTGACAATCGGAATGACGATAAAGGTTGTGGACAACGCCCCTAAACATCCAAATAACGAAGGCCAGTATCCCGCATTTGCAGCTTCTGCATCTCCATTAAATAACTGATATACAATGACAAAAAAGGTAAATGTAGCAACCGTATTGAAGGCATTAAAAATTAGAAAAGTTGAAATACATAATTTACGGAACGGCTTAATTTTCAACGCTTCTTGAAATCCTAACTTGATTTCTTTAAAACTTCCTTTAATATTACTAAGTGATAAATCGGCATAATCTTCGTCTAAAGTCGATTTACTCTTGATAAATAGTGCAGGAACCATCGCCACAAACATTAAAATAACACCAACCCAAATAGCTAAAGTCCGTGTCGCTTCTTCTGCAGTTTCAAACCATCCATCATCGCCGTTAATATACATAATCACCCAAAACCATGGAGCTATAACCCATGCCCACTGGCCGATCCATTGTGCAACCGCCATGATGCTTGTACGTTCATGAAAATCATCACTCATCTCATAGCCCATCGCTACGTAAGGAACACTAAAAATAGTGAGCCCTAAATAAAAGATAAAGGACCAAAACATAAAATACACAAAATTATAATCTACGCCACTATCTATATATAATTGCCACATAATTGCAAAGGAAATTCCCATCACAATCGCACCAATAAACACATACTGCCTACGTCTCCCCCATTTAGATTTGGTGTTATCTGAGATAAACCCCATTATTGGATCTGTGAAAGAATCAAATATTCTCGGAAAAAAGTATATGATTCCCCACATCCAACCTGGAAATCCTAAATTTTGTACGAGAACGACCATAAAAATTCCAAGTGCTGCTGGAAACATTTGGTTGGCAAGCATTCCTAAGCCAAAGGCAATCTTTTGACCTAAGGAGACTTTGTTAAGAGTGTTAGACATGATGTGTTGGTTTTTAGTTTGTGTGTTAGTTTGTTAGTTTGGTAATACAATCGTTTGTATGGCTTGTGGTTGTATGGCTATTATTGTTGAAGATTCTCCTAAAGAAAGTTCAAAGGTTTTTAATGTTGTTCCTTCATTGAATACCACAACTGCAATGGTTCCATCAGGGTTTTGTGCAGCGGTGACTTGTAGCTCGGTATCCGAATGATCCAGACCAATCACTTTGGCGCCGGGTCGTATGTATTTACTAAAATGTGCCATCGTATAATACAAAGGCGTAAAATAGACTTCATCGTTATCGGGATCTACGATGACTGGAGCAACACACCAGTTTTTAAACCAGTTTGGACCACCCTGTCTGTCCAATACCATATTCCAATCGACCCAACCGTCAACCCAGTTATTTAAGCAACCAATAATATCTCTGGCATATCTGTTGACAGGGGCGTATTTTGGATGTAAATATTTTTTTTCTTGCTCTCGCCAATCAAATCCCCAATCCGTTGCCTCTTTAGACCAATACCATTTGTCATCTTGCCATTTTGGAATTTCAGAATCTACACAGCCTTCGGTTTCTATTAAGTATTTGTTAGGTGCTTTGTCATGAGCATATTGTAATGCTTTAGGGAAAAAATCATAAGTACTTTCATACCAATGAATGGCGGTTCCTGCATAATACTTGGAAGCTGCTTCATTTTCAAACATCACATCGACCCATTCTTTTAATCCAGCTCTGTTTTGATCATAGCCTAAAATATTGATTGCTCCTTTTCCGTCCGCTTCCAGTTTTGGTCCTAAATGGTTTTGAACAAAATCGGTTTCCTCTTCTGGAGAGAAATGCATACTCTCCCAATTATTGCCATTTCCATGAGGCTCATTGACGGGGGTTAAACCCCAAATATCAATGCCTTCAGCTTTATAAGAATCTATGTATTTAGAAAAAAACAAGGCAAAGGTATCGTAGTATTCTGGTAGTAATTTACCACCAACATATTCTTTATTATCTTTCATCCAAGGCGGTGCGGTCCATGGAGAAGCTATGATTTTAAATCCATCTTCAGAGACGGCCATTGCGTCTTTTATCATAGGGATTAAATCGTCCATATCTTCTATGATGCTGAAATGTTTTAGCTCAAAATCATCCGCTATAGGCGCATAGGTATAGTTATTTAATGAAAAATCACAAGAACTAATATGTGTACGGGTCAATGAATAGTTGGCACCTTTTTCACTAAAGTAAGCGTCGATAATTTTAGTTCTATTTTTTTTACTCAAACGATTTAGTAAGTACGCAGAAGATTCCGTAAATGAGCCCCCAAAACCAGTGATGGTTTGGAATATTTGTTCCGGACTCAGTTGAATTTTCGAAGGGTTTTCAGAAGTACTAAATTCTGATACTTCGGTTAACTTGTTACCATTCGCAGACGTTTCATAAACGGTTACTTGCAAAGGTTCTTTAGATGTACATGCTGTGAGCATTGCGAATAAAATTAAAAAATGATGTATTTTTAAACGTTTCATATTAATGGTTCTTTGTGATTTCTTTTTTTACCGGAGGCAATTCTACTTCAAGGAATAGTGCTTCTTTATTTCCATTATAGGTTTTGGTGATGGGATTCCCGCCACGTGTCAATCCTTCAAAAACGCCTTGATCTACCAAATCCCAGAGAACGTATTTTGCTTTACCATCCACCGTAAATAAACCAAAATGGTTTTCAGAACCTCCTGAGTTATGCGCATCTTTCCATGGTTCATCAAAGGCTTCAAAATAGAAGCATGACATATTAGCTTCATTCGTCCATTCGCGAATATGGTTATAAAAAATAGACTCTTTATACTCATCGGTTGCTTTAGACCCTTTAGCCCCATAATATCCGTTAGAAAAACTTGCCCAACCTGTTTCGCCAATATGGATTGGTTTGTTGATGCCTAAA
>Ga0209304_1000163_pt1 | contig 48080 bp, 78 predicted proteins | sample COGITO_mtgs_1004_4_FD_184789 | JGI IMG/M metagenome (GOLD analysis project Ga0209304, IMG submission 184789) | Pelagic marine microbial communities from North Sea - COGITO_mtgs_100423 (SPAdes) (version 2) | ecosystem: Environmental > Aquatic > Marine > Epipelagic ...
GCTGCTATATGTGACGACGGCGTATATTCTGTAGCTTATGCAGATTCTAAGGGCGAGGCAAAACTGCCTGCGCCCGAAGGACCTACTCAGATACGTTGTAGACATCAAGACTATCTGTATCTCTCGTACACATTATATGCCAAGGTTGATCGCACTCTAAGGGTATATGTGATTATGGAGCGAGATAGCAATTTTACTCCAACAACTAAATAGATCCGATAACAGAAACAAAGAGGCAATTTATGACATTACACGCAACAGATGCTGTCGCATTGGTCGAAGTTTGGGCAGGACTTAAAAACTATGTCCCAGCAAAAGACCAAATGAGCGCAGCAGAACAATACATCGCTACAATTGACGATGCTGGACTTGTTGACCTTAGCATTATGAGTGCAGAACTTTACGGCGTATGTGATACGTTTGATAAAGCACTGCGCACATATTGCCAAGAGAACGGGTTACACGATATTGATGAAGCCCTTGAAGACTGGGATGAATAATGTCTACGAGTACAGTCGAGGAACTTGCAGAGCTGATTGGAACCATTAATTATGACATTGCATGTCGTAACTGGTTTGGACTTGATCAGCGACTAACTAATCTCGACACAGATAATCCAGACAAAGCATACATTATAGCCTTCTTGCGCTCAACATCACCAGTACAGACTAAACTTGAATGTTGGGATGATGCAGTAGACCGTGCCCGCGTCAGCTTTGGGCAAAATGAAAAACTACTCAAAGGGCTATACTAATGGCTGGATGGTACAACAAAGTAAAAGATAACCTGGGCGACATTGTTCCAGCTATAAGTTACTTTGAAAAACAACTTGACGAGGCCCGCTCAGAGACTTTCCTTAACGGCAATCTCGAGGCTAACAGCAAGCGCGTTCCAGGAGACGTAGCATATCGTTTCGGTCAGCTACAAGAAGTTGAGGCTATACTTGAACACCTCAACATAGAGATGCGTAAGATACATCGCGCAAAGTACCGCAAATATCTTGAGCATTACAATAAAGCACTGAGCAGCCGTGACGCAGATAAGTTTGCTGAAGGTGACCAGGACTACATTGACATGGAGCACCTAGTCAATGAATTTGCGTTAGTACGCAACAAATATCTAGCCCTCATGAAGGGACTAGATGCAAAACAATTCCAAATCAATAACATAACCAAACTGCGAACAGCAGGTATGGAAGATATTTCACTAGATTAGTGAAATAAGTGTTGACATCACCAAGACACTTTGCTATATTGAGTTGTAAGCAAAGGAGATACAGATGTCTACAGAACTTCGTGATGTAACACCTACTATACACCAAACTCGCTTTTCCGGCGGTGACAGCAAAGGACCTTGTCTTCAAGTGACCCAGCGCCAACAGCGCGTTGAACCTGCGAATCCATTCGGAATAGGCTACTTGCAATTGACCCGCACTGACGCCGCCCTGCTAGCAGCAGAGCTTCTGCGTTTTGCTGCTGGCTCAGAAGTTGAGGAAGTATAATGAAAACTTATAGTTCAAGAAAGTTCGCATATAACAAGGAAACCCGCTGCTTTACAACTGAAGCAAGCATTTTAGAGGGATTTACCGCCGGCTCATTTTATATTCGTTCGGCGCGCACAGGCAAAACACAGTTGTTCCTTTTGACTGAAGTAGAAAAAGCAGATGGCGAAATGATTGCCTGGCGTGGGTTTACCCCAGGCGGACTTTACAATGTGGTTGTATTTAACGATTGACAACAGAAGCATATCCCGTTAAACTGGGGCAAGTTAGAACAGAAGGTAAGAAATATGTATGGACATTATAGAGGCAATCGTGAGACATATCCGATTATGGATGCACTCGCTGTTGCTGTTGCTGTCGACCGTGTACAAGGATTTGTGAAATCCGGCCAAGGATTCTATGATCCAGAAACAGAAATTCATGTTGGAGACAATCGTTCAACAGCATTGGCAGTGTTACGTGTTATGAACCAGTCACTTGATGGTAACGCCCTTATTGCAGAGTGTTCAGCTGAGACTAAATTTATTCCTACAGATGAAGACCGCGCCAAAGCCCAAGAGATTTTCCTGCACTTTGACGAAATCCTGGTTATGGATAAGCTATCTGATGACCTTGTTAAACAAGGAACAGATGGTCGGATAAATGACTTTAATTTGCATATGAGCCAGATGTTTGCAAAAGACGAAATTGACGTCACCAAAGAGCTTGCAATGTTGGTTAGCCTTCCTAACAGCCGCCGCGTCAGCGAGAAGCGCATCGAGATGGAGGAATTTTATAATAAAAACCGTGAAAACGGTTATGTTGGTAATATAAAATCCCGACTTAAACTCGCAGGACGCGTCATAGATGTCAAGTTTATTCCTCGTCATGGTGTACACCTTACAACAGTACACACGACTGATGGTAAGCTAGTTAAGTTCTTTATGAACGAGAACCTGCGCGACCTTGCAGAAAATATCAATGGCCAGAACATTACCTTTATGGGTACAGTTAAGAAGCAAGAAGTAAATAGCTACACTGGCTGCCAGGAGACAATGGTCAATCGCGTCAAGATCGACTAAGCTACTGTAAACAAAGAAAACAAAGGTGCTCTTCGGGGCACCTTTTCTGTTGACTATACCAATACCGTTTGCTAGAGTGTATGAGTAAGCAATAGGAGACGACATGACAGAGATTATTGTTCAAAACGGCACTTACGGTAGCAAAGCTATCAAGAATATGCAGTTTACAATGGAGATCCCACCTAAGATGGGTAAGAAGGGTCTTTATGTTACTGTTGATGGTGCCCCGCTTGGTCTGGAACGCAAAGTGCGGATTATGATTGAAGCTGAAACTGACCTCACCTTCCTGCATGGAGAAGATGCACCTGCGCCTGAAGCGCAAGTTGGCGAGACTGATGAAGAGATTATGGATCGGCATGCCAAGAAGTTTGGTGTCCTGGACGGTATGACAATTGCTGCCGTTGAAGGACACGTTCGCGCAATGATCGTTACGGGTCCTCCGGGCGTTGGCAAAAGCTTTGGCGTTGAGAAGGTGATTGAAAGCCTGGACGTTATGGACAAGTTGTGCGACACTCACTTGAACGATGATGCTGCCAAGCGCGGCATAGAAAAAGTTGCAAGCGCAAGCGTATTGGGACTTTACCAGTTGCTTTGGGAGTACCGTAAAAAGGGCAGCTTGTTGGTGCTCGACGACAGCGACACAGTGCTTTATGATGAAGCTGGCATTAACATGCTAAAGGCTGCAACTGACAGTGGTGACAAGCGTAGGCTGACATGGCGCACAGAGAGCCGGATCCTCGAAGATCGTGGCATCCCTGATAGCTTTGAGTTTGAGGGCAGCGTTATCTTTATCACCAACCTGGACTTTGAAAAGGCACGTGGTAAGATTGGCGAGCACCTGCAAGCTATTGTGTCCCGTTGCCACTACTTGGACATGGGCATCCACGGTGACCACGAAAAGTATTTGCGGTGCAAGCAGATTGTACGGGACGGCATGCTAACGGACTACAAATTTGAGCCCTTTCAAGTTGATGAGATCCTGACTTACATCCACGATAACCAGAAGAACCTGCGGGAGCTCAGCTTGCGGATGGTTAAGAAGATTGCGGACTTGGTTCGGATGGATCCTACTGGTTGGAAAGACTACGCAGAGCAAACTTGTTTGCGGGGGAGGTAATATGAACCGAGCAGACATTGCAGAGTTTGAACGCATTGAAAATGAACTATATGTGATCGCTGATAAATTGGTTGAGTTGAAACGAGCTGAGGCTCGTTCAAGGTTGGCACCAGTAGAGCAAATGGTGTTCAAGGAACTTAAATTTGGAGTGGACACAGTAGAAATAATTGACGGCGGCGCTTCAGTTCTTGTTAGCTGCACTGAATATGGATCGTATGGATACTTTGACGCGTTTAGTGAACGTTTCAAAGTAGATGAATTTTGTAATCCTAAATATCTTCTTGACATCATTAAAGAAAAATAGTATTATAAGGACAATAACTAACTAGTAACATCTCCTTTCCATCATTGCGTCTCTGGTTAGTTAAGCGGGTCGAGCATTAGTTCGGCCCGCAATCATCTATGTTATTATATAATACATTGACATCATTAAATAAAAAGTGTATATTAAACAGTATGGAAGCAAAAATTGAGTTACTTGATGAGGTGAATTGTAAAATTCACGGCTTGTCAACGGCAGATAGACGAAAGTTTTACGACAAATTTAGTTACATGCTACCACATGCATACCATGTGCCAGCATTCAAGATGGGTCGTTGGGACGGTAAGAAGAACTACTTCGCAATAGGCGGTAAAACTTTCAGTAGTCTACTTGAGGATATCGTTCCGGATCTTATTGAATCAGGATACGATGTTACTTTGAGTGACAGCCGCATCAATTATCAAGTAGATTTGACCACAATTACAGCAGATCATTTTGCCCACAAAGTATGGCCAGAAGATCATCCTGTTGCCGGGCAGCCTGTTATGCTGCGCGACTATCAAGTTGAGATTATCAACAACTTCCTGGTCAACCAAAAGAGTGTACAAGAGGTAGCAACAGGCGCTGGTAAGACACTGGTGACCGCAGCACTCAGTCAACTCGTTGAACGTTGTATGACTGATGAGCAGCTAGTAATGCACAAGCTTGTGACAGGCAATGACGGTGGTGCTCGCACAATTGTTATCGTACCCAACAAGGGACTTGTAACACAGACAGAAGAAGACTATGTCAACCTAGGTTTAGACGTAGGCGTCTACTACGGTGATCGCAAAGAGTATAACTGCACTCACACAATATGCACTTGGCAAAGCCTAGAGATTATCCATAAGAATTTCCGCGAAGGCAAGAGCGAAATGTCGCTTGAAGACTTCAGCAAAGGAGTAATGGCAGTCATCGTCGACGAAGCACATGGTGCAAAGGCTGACGTACTCATGAAACTGTTAACAGGACCGTTCCGCAATGTACCCATTCGTTGGGGACTGACAGGAACCATCCCACCAGACGAACATGCTGCTATTGGCTTAACAGTCAGCTTAGGTCCAGTCGTAGGAGACCTTGCAGCTAAAACACTACAGGACGCCGGTGTCCTTAGTAACTGCCACATTGATGTCATTCAGATGCAAGATGTGGTGCACTACGACAATTACCAATCCGAGTTAAGTTATCTCACAACAGACAGTGACCGCCTTGATTACATGGCAGCAATGATTATGGCTATTGCTTCTGAAGGCAATACTCTAGTTCTAGTTGATCGTGTAAAAGCAGGTAAGGGTTTGCTGGAACGACTGCCAGAAGACCGTACAGTGTTTGTAAGTGGTGAGATGAAGAACGAAGATCGCCGAGGTCACTATAAGGAGATCTCAAAGGAAGACAATAAGATTATTGTCGCCACTTACGGAGTAGCATCTGTAGGAATCAACGTTCCCCGAATATTTAATATGGTGTTAGTTGAACCAGGCAAGAGCTTTATCCGTGTCATTCAAAGTATCGGACGAGGTTTACGTAAAGCTGAGGACAAAGATTTCGTTAACATTTACGACTTTACCTCTAGCGCCAAGTTCAGCAAGCGTCACCTTACTGAGAGGAAGAAGTTCTACAAAAAAGCACAGTATGCCTTTAAAATTACAAAGACTAACTGGCGCGAGGACATGCGACTCCAAAAGGATTTATTCGAGAGGTTCGACAACCGAAAGGTCAAACCTAAGTGAAAATTTTAACCAGTGACAACGAAACCTATGAATTGGATTTTGTGCCTGAAGAGATCGATGACATACGTTATTGTGTCTTAGACTACAGCGATAAACAAAACCCTGACTACTTCTTTATGCCACTTGTATTCTTGGAAATCTTTAACGCTCCAGCAGCCGTGCTACAAATCGGTGAATCGACATTTAAAATGCCGATTGATTGGAGCCTGATTATATGCGATAGTGAGGTAGGTGAACCTGAAGTGATACCGATCACAAGTCTCAATGACAGAGGCTTTACAGCGTTTTCACTCAATCCAATCTCAAGCTACATGCCTAGTTATCCAAAAATTGAAATAGTTAACGTTTACAATGAAGTCAAATGGCACTTTCCAAAGCTCAAGCAGGGACACTTGCTAGCAGTGCCACTAAGCGACAAGCCAGGAAGCGAATGCGCTTTCTTTGTCAAAGAGACAAACAAGATACCGGACGTCATGGATATAGGTGACTTGTGGTAGTTTTTACATTACTTAAACAAGAGCGGCGGTGGACGCTGCTTGAATATAAAAATACGATGGGACATCTGCCTGGATCAGTCGAAGAAAAGATGAAGTCTTGGTCAAAAAATGTTCGCCCCTAAACGACCACGCTTTAAAATAAAAGAAATGCTTGACTTTCCAGGCGTGTTGCTTACAATGGACGGAACAGAGTCGTATATATCACAGCCGTTCTGGACAATTTTAAACCTATATGCAAAGACAAAAAGAAAGAAAGCTTCATGCCAACTATTAAAGAAGAGATGGCTGCTCTGGACCGACGTAACTTTAAGTGGTACGACGGGCTAAGTGAGGAGGACCAAAAGAGCCTTAGTATGTATGTCCTCATGCGCTATGCTGCCACGACCAATAGTAATGTAAAAGAGATCAACGAGCATTATCTGACGATGGTTAACAATTTGGTTAACGTCAATTTTAATGATATGCGTAAGCATCCTGAGCTACAGTGGCGCCTATTACAATGCGCTGCAATCGGCACGAGTCAGTTTCATCAGTGGATCAAACCTATGAAGAAACGCAAAGAGGATAGCAAAAATCCTAAGCTGTTTGGGTTTTACGAAGACATGTTCCCTCACTTCAATAATGACGAGATTGAAATGCTAATTAGAATGCAGGAGCCTGACGACATCCGTGAGCTGTTAACTGCACATGGGATGAGCGACAAAGAGATTAAAGCATTAATGAAATGAGTTTTAAATGTGAGTACTGTGGTAAAAGCTTCAAGCAAGAACGCACGATCTTTGCTCACATGTGCCGCGACAAAAAGCGTTGGATGCAACGAGACGACCAACATGTCAAGCTGGCACTAACACAATTCAACGACTGGTATCGCATTGCGATGGGCAGTAACGGTAAGAAGGACTACCGCGAGTTTATGAAGAGCCAATACTATGGCGCCTTTGTTCGTTTCGGTCTTTATATATTAGAAGCCCGTGTGCTAGCACCAGAACGTTACCTTAGTTGGTTAATTGAGAAACAAAAACCAGTTGACAGGTGGTGTAAAGATACAGTATACAATGAGTATCTTGCGGAGCAAAGCAAGCGGGAAACAGCAGAGCGGGCGCTCGAACGCTTTGTCATACACGCTGACAGGTGGTCAGAGCGTACAGGGCATCACTGGAGTCGTTATTGGACTGAAGTCCAGCCGTATGCACTAGTAAACGATATTAAGATGGGTAAAATATCACCCTGGGTGTTCTTAGGATATGAACCTGCAAAGGATAGGTTAGATCAGTTACCAAGTGAATTACTTAGTGAAGTAGCAGATACTATTGACTTAGGATTTTGGCAGCGCAAGATTAAACTCAATAAACCTACAGTAGAATGGATTGGAGAAATTCTTGACAAGAGCGGATAAATTAAATGTACCATCAGGAACGAGCGGCAGGCGGCCGTCGGGCAGTTCCTTTCCATCAGGAACTTTCTATAAATGCAGTAAAAAAAGTTCACACAAGATGACATATAGACAAGCAACCGCATCCAAATGGTATTGTCAACATTGCGGTGCACCATTAGCCGTTCGTGCCCATAGAATAAGAGAGATGCATCGAATGGCCACCAGTCTAGGTTATACGGCACGCCCAATACCACCCACGGAGGAAAAATGAAGAAAATGTATATTGCAGTGCTAGACGGGGTGCCAGATTTCATGGTGCCTACTCTAGTGGCTCACAGTGTGATCAATGCTCACATGTATTTTGCAGACATTGATAAACTATGCACTGATGAATTTGATGTATACCAAGATTGGCTTGAGAACAGCTTCAAGAAGGTCGTGTTGCGAGTTAATCGCAAAGAGTTTGCTAAGATTAGCGAACTGCCCTGCTGGCTTGGACATGAGAACACAACCCTCAATGCTGAGAAGAGTTGTGCTGTGGTATTGCCAATGGACGACGATGAGCGACCGAACGTGCTCAAGTTTGCAAAGATGTGGGAGCCTGTTAATGAAAACAGTAACTGATATTGATATTGACGTTCCAAACAGGGACGCGGTACTTAAACTATTTCCACACATCGTTGCCAATAATGGTGATGTAAAACACAACACTGGTGTTTACTTCCATCGTACACCAGTCAACCCTTTTACAGGGCGGTGCAGCATTGACTATGACGATGCTGAGGCAATGGGCTATTTTAAGATTGACGTGCTCAATGTTTCTATATATAAAGGCGTTCGTAACGAAGAGCACTTAAAGCAATTGCTTGATCGTGAACCTATTTGGGAGTTAATGGAAGAGGAAGAATTCTGCGATATGCTTTTCCATATGCGCGGGCACCATGACATTTGTAAAAAGATGAAACCAAAGAACTTGTTGCAACTTGCCGCAGTGCTAGCAATGATTCGCCCAGCAAAGCGTCACTTGGTTGGAAAGAGCTGGGACCATGTTAACAGACACGTCTGGACAAAGGTAGATGAAGGGTATGCGTTTAAAAAGAGCCACGCACTCGGATATGCCCAAGCTGTTAAATTACATATGAACTTGATTACAGAACAAATGAGTAGCTAGTCTACTTTTCTAATCATCTGAACATTTTTTCGCTTTACACGTTTCTGCATGATGTCTTTAAGACACACACTAGGACCATATTTGATTTCAAAGTCCTTGATATTAAATGTTCGTAGTGATTCACGAAATGGCTTGAACCGTTGTCCTAATATAATATTGATTGGAATTAAGCGGTTTGTTTCCCACCACCATTCTGCTCCATACTCTAAGAACAAACGTCGCAAGTCTGAATCTTTGATCTCGTCAAATACATACATTGAAATCAAATTGCCATCCTGATTTTGTATAATACCTAGATATTCATTCCTACCGTAGATTGCTACAGTGAGAAATGGATATTCTTCCAATAGTTCTTCTAGTTGATTATTTACCGTCATGCGTTTATTTATACTCAAGGCATTTCGGTAATTTGGATAAATAGTGGCATGACAGTTTATGCTTATCATACACCATATATTGCGAGTCCCGTTAATGATCGCCGAGCAGGCACATATCGGGTAAACAGCGACAACCCAGACCCTATTCAGATTTCAAAGGGTTGGGATGCTATTCTTTATTTTGCATTCCGCAGGCATACACACCGTCCTTATTTTACAATAGGTCGTACTATTACAGCCCGTATCTTCAATACAGAAAATACTGAAGTTTGGTCTGGACCAATGGTAGCTGACCCTATAGTAGATGGTGCAGCAACTTTGGTAATGAATAGTGTAGCTACTGGCGCATTTGAGGAAGGTCTCTATAGCCTTTCAATTGAATATACAGATGACCGTGGACGAACTTTACTAGCACAGACAACAAGAAGCTTACCACGCTTTGTACTTGAAGTGCTTGATTCTACTACAGTTTCCCTAAACATTTGATAGACATTCACTACAAGATGTAATATACTGATTACAATGCATTTCTTTGTTGATTATATGCGCGGACTCGCGTCCGGGTGGCGTCCGTCAAGCGGCGGATGGGTGGCAGGTAACTGCCCTGTTTGCGTTCGTGCGGGTGAAGAGCGTCCTGATATCAAAAGCAGGGGCGGCTTCCATTTCGATAACGATGAATGGGTTTACCATTGCTTCAATTGTAAATTTGCAACTGGATGGACAAAGGGATCGTTACTGAGTGGCGGCGCGAGAATGTTACTTGATGGGTTTGGTATTCAATCAAGTGATCTACAACGTATTAATATTCAGCTTATGCGTGAACAAGAGACTACACAGCTCTTGAACCCGATGCCCGAGCCCAAACCAGAATTTCATCCAGTCTGGCCAGAGATAGAATTGCCTGATGATAGCCAGCTATTAAATAATATTACACCAGACCAAATGAACAATAACTTTGAAGAAGCTATAGTGATGCTGAGTGACAGGCAATTGTTGCATTGGACTGATTGGGCATACACTGCTAGCGACTTCAAATACCGCAAGCGTATTATATTGCCTTACCGTTACGATGATAAGCTGGTAGGATACACAGCACGATATATTGGTGTACCTCCAACATGCTCAACACCAAAATATCTCAATACAAAGCCGCCACATTTTGTATTCAATCTTGGTGGACAAAAACCTGACAGGAACTTTGTCGTCGTTACAGAAGGCGATTTTGACGCTATAAGTATGGATGGTGTTAGCTTGGGTAGTAACAGTATAAGCGATGAGCAAGCCAGTTTGATCAACCAATTGAAGCGCCGGACAATATTATTGCCTGATGCAGATAAAGCTGGTAATGAATTAATTGATCCAGCTATTAAACATGGCTGGTCTGTTAGTTTTCCTGAGTGGATGGAATTATATAAAGATGCAAATAGTGCAAGTTGCGCGTTAGGTCGCATATTTGTACTGCGATCTGTTCTTGAAGCAGCAACAAATAACCCAACAAAGATTCGGGTCCTAGCAAAAAAATATTTAAAGGACAACACATAAGTGGCTGAAGAATATAACACAGAATTACAAAAGCTTTTCCTAGAATTTCTAGTGAGTGACCATGAACTGTTTATTAGATGTAACAGTATCCTGGATGAAAACTATTTTGATAGGGCAGTGCGCGACAGCGTTAAGTTTGTGCGGGAGTATGTTGACGAGTATGGCATGGTGCCAGAGCGTAAACAGATACAAGCTAAAACAGGATTAGAATTACAAGATCTCGGTAAAGCTGGTGAGGACCACCGCAAATGGTTCCTTGACGATTTTGAAAAGTTTTGTCGATACAAGGCACTTGAAATTGCTATTCTACAATCAACTGACAAATTAGAACGTAAAGAGTACGGGGCTGTTGAAGAGTTGATTAAGAATGCCGTCCAGATTGGGCTTGCCAAAGAGTTGGGAACAAACTATTGGGAAGATCCAGCCGGAAGACTCCAGCGTATTATGGAGAAGAAGGGCGGGACAAGCACCGGTTGGACGACGGTAGACTATCCGTTGTATGGGGGCTTCAACCGGGGCGAACTCAATATTTTTGCAGGTGGTTCAGGCGCTGGTAAGAGTCTATTCCTACAGAACTTGGCGCTTAACTGGGTAGAGAAAGGCTTCAACGTTATCTACGTTAGCCTGGAACTTAGTGAAGATCTTTGCGGCACACGTCTTGATAGTATGCTAACAGGATACAGTACCAAGGAAATTTTCAAGAACAAAGACGATGTTGCACTTAAAATTGCAATGAAGGGCAAGAAGTCAGGCAGCTTGCAGATTGTGCAGTTGCCTAACGGTATCAATGTTAACGACCTCAAAGCATACATCAAAGAATATCAGATTCAAAACGACATTAAGGTTGACGGTGTCCTACTTGACTACTTAGACTTGATGAATCCTGCTAAGGTTAAAATTAGTAGCGACAACATCAGCCAGAAGGACAAGCACGTTAGCGAAGAACTACGCAACTTTGCAATGGAAGGCGACTATCTATTTGCAACAGCATCACAGCTAAACCGTGGCGCAGTTGATGAAGTTGAATTTGATCACAGTCACATTGCAGGTGGCTTGAGTAAGATTCAAACAGCAGACAATGTGATTGGTATCTTTAGTAGCCGTGCAATGCGAGAACGCGGCCGTGTACAAATTCAGTTTATGAAGACACGCTCAAGTAGTGGTGTTGGACAAAAGGTAGACTTACATTTCAACGTTGACAGTCTCAGGATACGAGACTTGGAAGAAGATGAAGATGATGCTGAGACGCACACATCAAATGGATTGTATGATAAGTTGAGTAAAAATTCGCAAAGCGATAATGTAAACAAAACAGAACGAGCTATCAACAACGGCGACAAACTGAAGGCAATACTCAAACGAAGTGAGTAACGTATAAATACTACTAGAAGAGGATCCAATCATGGTGAAAAGGCGCACTCGTAGTATTCTAGAGGAAATCAGTCGTATTGATATCCACAAAGATAAAGAACACTTTATTGAGAGCAAGGCAGCACACATTATTGCTGGCACAGAAAATCTCCTGAATCTTATTAGTGAGACATACGATGAAGATACTGCAAATGACCTAACAAAACGTTTGTTGAATGCTATTCGTACTCAGGATCCTAAGAAATTTGAACGAGGAATTAGGAGAGTCAATGAGAGTCGAGGACATTCTAAGCGGGGGAACTAACCGCCGCAACTGGCGTAACCGCCGTGGAATAAGATCAAAGGGTATTGCACTCAAGAAGCCAATTAATTTAAAAGGCATTCTCGAGGGCGGCAACGTCTTTGATGACACTGTTCCTTTTGATCACAAGAAAATTCCAGCAATTATGAAAGCTATCAATAGTGTACTCAGTAAAGCTGGTACTAAGGCTATTCCTATTGGCAGTGGAGCATCACCGCAACCAGGCAAAGTTAGTGGTGATCTTGACATGATTGTTGATCAAGACCAAGTTGCGCAGGCAACTGGCACAGACAAACCTGTAGCAATTAAGAAGGGCCTACGTGCACTTTTTGATCAAGCTGGCTTCCAAACAGGGCAGAGCGGCGTTAGCGTCCATGTTCGTGTTGAAGTAGCAGGCGAAGCACACCAGGTTGATATTATGGTTGTACCTAAAGCAGAGATTGCATCACGTTTCCATACACATGACATTCCACAAGGCAGCAAGTTCAAAGGTGTTAACAAGCACATTGCAATGGCTGCACTTGCTAAGGAACATAACATGCTATGGAGCCCATACCAAGGATTGTTTCACCGCAACGAAGAAGGTAAAAAGGGCGAGTTTGCAACAGATGATATTGACAAGATAGCCCAAACTCTGCTAGGTAGAGGTGCAAGTGCCAAAGACCTAGGCAGCATGGAATCAATTATGGCTGCACTAGGTGATAAGCAAGGTGAAGAATTATTAGCACGCTTGCGTGCAGAGCCACACTGGAAGGAACTGGAATGAGACTCCAAACTCTCCTAACTGAAGCACCAGTAGGACGTAACCTCCAGCATTTGGAGGATCTCGTTTTTGTGGATGGTAGCGAGGGTGCAATGAAAGCACTCTCTATTCTAGACCGCTTTGGTAGTGATGTTGGAGATGTTAGCGTCAAATGGGACGGCACACCAGCCGTTATTTTTGGTCGTGATGCAGCAGGCGACTTTATCTTAACAGACATTGCAGGCTTTAATGCCAAAGGCTATGACGGTAAAGTAAAGACTGCTAAAGACTTGGAAGCTATGTTCCTTAACCGTGGCAGCAGAGAAGTTGATGACACTCGTCGTGAGTTTGCATCTAAAATGGCACAGATTTGGCCAGCATTTGAGAGTGCAACTCCTGACAATGTGCGTGGATTTTTTCATGGCGATTTACTTTACAGCGGGACACCACCTCTTGAAGGCGGACACTATGTATTCACACCTAACAAGGTTACATATGCAGTAAAGCAAAAGAGCGCAATTGGTCAGCGGATTTCCCGCAGTGATGTGGGCGTTGTTATTCACACGTTTACTGAATTAGATGGTACAAAAGAGCAAGCCAATCCTAGCATGTTACGTGAAGGTAGCCTGTTTATTATGCCGCCTGTTCTTATGCAGCAACCTCCTAAAACTGACGTTAAGGGAATAGACCAACTTCGTGCAGAAGTTAATAAGAATGCAGCATTGATTGACAAGCTAGTAGAGCCTCAGCCAGGACTTAGCGACATCAGAAACATCATATACACATATGTAAATCAGATGAGCAGAGACAAGCGTTGGGATGAATTACAGTCTGGTTTCAAAGCGTGGCTTACTAAGAGTAAGGTAAGCGCAAACAAACAAGCAAAAATTATGAACTCACCTGAGTTTGCACAGTACAGTGTATTGTTCGATCTAGTGCTCAAAATACAAGCACTAAAGAATCAAGTGATAGATCATTTTGACGATGCAGATGTAGATGTCAAATCAAGCATAGGTAATGAACGTGGCGGCGAGGGCTATGTAGCAGCCCGTGACAAGGTTAAACTTGTACCGCGTCACAAATGGACAATTGGATAAAACAATGACAGGATTCGGAACGTGGATACGTAACAACATAGCAGCAATTTTAATACCACTAGCAAGTGGTGGTATCGCATTGGTGGTATCATATGGCTCGTCAATTCAAGAAGAGACAAAGCTTTTAGCACGGATTGATAAATTAGAAGCTATTGTGGTAGATCTTGAGGAGCAGGATGAAGAGTTTGACGATGATTTTGATGATCTTGAAGATTTAGTAAGCGATAAGAACCGTGAGATTGAGAATATGGTCATCAATGAAGGACGTGATCTTGAGCGTTCAGTAATACGACTAGAAAGCCGTATGGATAATATCTCCCGACGCCTAGCATTATTTGATGGGATAGGCGCACCACCGCCAAATATGCTCATGACACCACCAAGCTTTAACATGGAAGTATTGGATCTGCCAGGCGGACCCCTTATAATGGAAGGCGAATAAAATGGATCTTAAACTCATTTCAGAATTAAATGAAAGCACTCAATATCGTAGTAAATCTGCGTTCAGGGGAACTACTGCCCGTGTTGTTTGCGACCATGCCTTTATGGACATGATTGGTGTCTGGATTATGTTCAATGAATTTGAGTTTAATCCAGCAGCTCAAGAATATGCAGCAAGAACCGTAACGTTTAACAGATTCCAACAGTATCGCCAAATGGGCACTGACCTTTATCTCAATTTGCATGTGATTACAGAAAATCGTGTTGACCTACTTAGCAGTGAAGCAGACGGCGCCCTACTTGAGCGTGTTCAACTTGACGTGCCTCAGGTTGTACGTTACTTGCGATCTGCATCCAGAAATAATATGACTAAAGCATTGACAATGCAGACGCTACAACGAATGGAAAGCGCACTTTACATTGACAACTCCAACTATCGTTCTATTCGCCGTCTAGCACAAAGCTGGCCTACATTACAAACTGGCCAAAAGCGTACAGTGCTAACACGTATGCACATGTTCTATCAGATGAATGCACGTCGGAGTGAAATGTTCCAGATGATAAAAGCACTTGGTAAGAGCAAGAACCTAGTTGATAATTCTGCATCTAATCCAGAGAAGGCAAGTGTGGCCAAAACAGCCGCAGCGGCGGCAGCAGCCGGTGCAGCAGGCTTTGCTGGTGGCTATCGTTTAGGTAAGAGTCTTGTATGACCCAGAGAATTACGGCCTTTACATTAGTTGACATTACAGATACAGGTGTACAGAGAGTAAGCGAAAGCAACACTAAAGAATACCATCAACAGCAAAATCTCAACGTTTTGCTGCAAACATGTGGATTGCGCACACAAATATTTGATCCCCAAGTCAGTATATTGTTTGATGCTGATATAACAGGAAGAATGGGTAACTTTTTTGATGTTACTCGTGCCACCGTTTGGATGATAAAATTTCAAATTGAGACTAACATGATATGGAGTGATGGTAAAAATGAATTGGCATTTCTTGAAAGTGACGTACATGGCGTGGCAATTACAAGTGATTTAAACAATACTGTAGAATTTCCTGTCAACATCTTTGACACACGTGACAACGTTAATACATATTTTGTGATGAGTTAACTGGCAGCATATATCTTACCCAGTACCCGATAAATATCATTGTAGGGGAAAAGGTAAGATATGGCTGATTCATTCAACAGCGAATTAGAAAAGACAAATCTTGAAGTCCACGTTGACATGAGTCGTCAACGTTATACGATTTTAAGTGAAAAGGTTGAAACTCTTGACGAGCGTTTTGATACACTACTTCGCGAAGTCGCAGAATTTCGTAAGGAACATGCTGATAACATGAATCAAATCCGTGAAGAAAATGCCCTAAATACCCAAGGAACGCACAAACTATTCGTAGGAGCCGCCGCAACAGTAATTGGTGGACTTTTGAGCACGATTGTTGTGTTATTAGTCGCTTTCATTTAAAATTCACAGCACTGAATCACAGTGCCGTCTAACCAGTCGGCGTTGTTTTCGTATAAATACCTGAAAGGGATTGCCCATGAAGATGAACGACATCATAAATGAAAACGATACCTTAGTCGAGACGAAAATGGTTTGGGCTAAGAAGGGTGGCAAAGTTGCCCGTAAGTATCGTTGCACATTTGGTAAACGCAAAGGCAGGGTTGTATCCAATCCTAGTCAATGCAGCAAGCCAGTTGATATGAAGAAACGCTTCACACTGCGCAGGACAAAAGCACAAAAGGGTAGCCGTATGACACGTAAGGCGCAGCGCACTAAGCGTACAAACCCGGCAAGCAAAATGGTAAAGGCATTAAACAAATGACAGACATTAACCGACTTAAAACATTGAGTGGCATCGTCAACGAGAGTACACTTGACGAAGTTTCACCTGAAGGATATAATGATACCGCATCATCAGAATATGGTGTTATAAATAGGCAGATCGAAATCCTAAATAACGCGTTAGCGGACATCGCCGCTACTAAGTGGCAGGAACCATTCCAGAAATACGCACAACCAGCAGAAGATGAATTGCGAGCAGTTATTGCAAATCTTGAAGCGCGTTCGGAGAAACGTGGCAAGGGTATTGGCGTTGCAAGACAGAAAATGAAGGACAAAGGTCATGACATGACTGGTTATACTGCAAGAAAGAATCCTCCAGGTAGCCCTGGATGGAAAAAAGGCGCTGAACCAGCAGGTGGCAGATAATGAAATTATTTGAAGATATGAAAGAACTTGGCGGCACAATTAATGACGTCATCCAGAAAATGATTAACGATATGTTCCGTGAAGAGTTGGATGACGATGAAATAATGGAACTTGTTAGCAAACTTAGCCTTAGTGATTTACTAGCACTTGATGACGCCTACAGTAATGGCGACAAAGAAAAGGTACAAGATATCTTAGGACCGTTGCCACAAATGGAATACAGCATGGGCGGCAGCGCAACTTCAGCAGCAAGCACACGTCCAGCAGCAAGGACAGCCGCCGCGCCGCAAGCTAAGAAACAAAACACTACAACACAATCAACTAGCAATTATTCAGGTGGTGTTCAAAATGGCGTAAGCACAACAAACATTGATGATGAAACACCAAATGATCCTAATGCAGTGATGCAGGATGACGAGCCAATTGAAGAGTCAGACGATTCCACGCCAGATGGATGGGCAATCATTGGGATTGACCGTTATGGAAATGAAAAGCGCCTTGCTGTCGAAGAGCCACATAAAAAACAACATGCGGAAGAAGTTATTGCAAAATCTTTAATGGGCATGAAAGCTGGAACTAGTCGTGGCGGTCTCCTGCAAGGTTATGTTGATGCCCGAATCGAACCATATTATGAAGAGCCAATTGAAGAGTCTGACTACATGAAGCGCCGTAAAGATTCAGAGGATCAAATTAGTGGTAAGAAAAAGCCGAAGCCTGCTCCAAAGCCAACAGCAAAAACAGACTACATGAAGCGTCGTGGAGTTGAAGAAGGTCGTCCAGGTGACTTGAGTGGCTATGCTGCTAACATGAAAAAACAAGCTGAAAAGCGTAAGAAGAAGCCAAAGGATCCATGGAAATCAGATGAGCCGTTATCATCAGAAAAGCAACGCGCATGGGATAAGGCTGCAAAGGCAGATACAATGGAATCTGGCGTTATGGATTTTGTTGATCAGCAAATGATGACCAAGCAAAATATAATTGATGCAATTTATCGCAAGACAGATGATCAACTGTCAAAAGATTTTGATCTGTATGTAACACAAGGCAAACGCGGTGGAATTGTCAGTCGTCGTAAATTAGAATTTATTCGCAGCGAACTTGAAAAAGAAATGACAAGGCGCGGCATATCAAATACAGTTGAAGAAGGCGCACCAGATTACAATCCATCACGTGGCGGCAATGATGATTTTGATCTACAACAGCTAGCACAAGAATATCAAGCAACAATGGCAGGTATGGGACATCGTAATAGCGACGACATTATTGACGACATGTATGCAATTGCAGACGAAGATACAGTTGACGATCTACTAGCTTTTGGCATTGAAGAAGCTGGCGCACCAGATTACAATCCATCACGTGGTGGATATGGTTCTGATCCTAGCGAAGAGTTTAACTCAGACGAAGTTCGTCGTGCCCTTGAAACCGCAGCAAGTGAAGAAGAAGATCTGCACGGCCTACAGTTGGTAGCACATCGTATTAACCAGTCATATCCAGATTCAGTAACTATTGCAGATATTATGGATATGCTTAATGAACCAGAACTGCGCAGTGTGCGTAAGGATGATGTTGAGTATGCACTACAGGCAGCAGGCATTATGGATATGATGGAAAGCACGGAAGAGCAAGTTGAAGAAACAGTTAACGTCGTTGAAATGACTGAATGGCTAAAACGCAGAGCTGGAATTGCATAATGCGAGCATTTGTTATAAAAGGTGGCATCCCTACCTTTATCTCTAAGCGAGAAGAAGAGTTCATTGAATCAATGAACGACTTGACTTACAAGAGCGACCTCAACGAGCAACAACGTGAGTTGGCAAAAGTGCTAACTAGTAGAGGAGTGCTTGAACGTTTTATGGACGTTGACAAAGGCATTTACTATACACCAAACTGTAACAAGGGAATCTAATGATACCAGTTGATCAAACATGTCCACTGTGCCACTGCCGTTTTATAGGTAGTGATGTGGTGGGGGGTCCATGCCAAGCTTGCCTTGGTGATGAAGATATTATAGCAGCACTTGACGCACTTAACAAAATATTTAATCAAGAGGAAGAGATTAATGACAGACCAGCAACAAACTAACGCAATGGCCGATATTCTTGGCAAGCTAGGACAAGTAGAGTCCGGCAGCTATAAGAAGACTGGATCAACCGGAGCAGGTGGGGATGAAGTTGGAGCCATGCATGATGTATTGGCCAAACTACAAGAAGCAACAAACGGCGCTGCCTATGATGTTGTTACTGAAGGACAGCGCAATCCTAATCTTGCAACGGCAGTGAATACAACTCGCACAGAAACTGGTGTGAGTATTTCACGTTATGACATACGCACAGAGAAAAAGACAGTACAAGAAGGTCTTACTAAGACATTTTACAGTGTTATTGATAACAAAACTGGAATGGTTGTTTATGATGACCTAGGATTGTTTGAAAGCGCAATGGGTATAGTAAAGCATATGCTATACACTCGAGACGATAACAAGCTACAACGAGTCCTTGATTTGGACCAAGAGTATGTTGGTGCGATGATGGAAACATATGGCTACAAACAACGACTACGGCGGCTGGACGAGAGTTCAGTTCAATTTGATGTAACATCAGCAAAATATAGCAACAGCAGATCGAAGTTGAGTGCTGCAAAGATGAAAATTTTGAAGGCCTTGTAAAATAGGGTTTCGCATAAATACTATACAGAACAATACGGAGATCTGACATGATTTTAAGAGAATTTACAGCACATAACGCAACAAAGCTCAATAAGCTTCAGAGGGCGTTAGCAGAAAATTACGATTATGATATTAACCTAGATAAAATGACAGCAGACCGCGCAGAGCGCATGGCAACTAAAGCTCGTCTAAAGGTTGAAGAAAATACGGATACAAACAAGCGTATCAAGTTTGCAATGATTGCAGAAAGCCTAGAGCTTTGGATGCAGGCAAATGTACAAACTGAACTCACAGCGTTCAACCTAGCTGAAGGTCTTGATGACGACAGCATGGAAGAGGCAAAGGTTATTCTTGCAGCTAAAGAACTAAGTGACAAAATCCAAGGCATGATTGAAGATGCAGCTAAGATGCAAGTCCAGGACTTGCTTCCAATCGTTGACGCAATGAAAAGCGAAGTTGGCCAAGCTGAAGCAGACGCATTTGCTACACAAGCTGACGCAGCACTTGCTGGTCTAGTTGAGTCACTTAAAGGCGCAAAGACTGAATACGATAGCGCAATTAGCGCAGCACAAGGCCTAGCACCTGCTACTGACATGGACAACTTTGACATGGACGGTGAAATGGGCGACGGTGAAATGGACATGGATATGGACGGCGGCGAAGTTGACCTAGACATGGGCGATGATGAATTTGCTGGTGATGACGCTACAGTTGGCGGAGAAGATCCAACTGGTCGTGAGATGAAAGCAGAAATGTAATGCGAGCTCGCCACTTTATTGAGAGTGATTACAATGAGGATCTCCGTTCTGAGGTGATTACTCTCTTAACAGCGGTGAGCGCAGAAGGTGTTGATGAAATTGACACCCAAAATCTTTTAAATGATCTTGAATCACAAGGTTATGCAGTTGACGAACAAAGTCTAATGGACGTGTTGGGCGAACTGGAAATTGTATCAGTAGCAACTACTGACAAAATTACGATTGCTACAAGCGATGCAGATGCAATGGTTGGCGATGAGGCACAGGATATTGAGCAGGATCGTGTAGACAACATGGCAACTAATCAAGCCACTAAAGACATTGGTGAAGATATGAATGAAGATGCTGAACAACTAAACGTAGGTGACCCTGTAATTATTACGGGTGATGTCAACCACAGTGGCGAAACTGGCGAAATATCATCTTTTGGCCAAGACAAAATGTTTGTAGTGGTTGACCTTTACAATTTTGGTAAAGCAGTCTTTCAAAGCAGCGACGTTGAGTTTAACGACTATGCGGACAGTGATGAAGAAGAACACGACATGCGCCGCGCAATGGGCGATGATGATTACGATCGTATGCATGGTAACCTGGGTTATAACGATGACGATGAAGATGGTTACTATGAAAGCGTACAGCAAAGCGTCAACCGTATGCGCACATTGGCAGGAATATATGAGCAAGAAAAACCATATGATCCAGCAGAACAATTTAAAGACATGGGTGATGCTCAAGTGATGGCAATAAAAAATTCTGGTTTGGGCAAGCAACGCGAGCACGCCGCAGCAGAACTTGAACGCCGTAAAGGACAACCTTGGCGCTGGGACAAGGATAAAAAGGGATAAGGCATGGCACACGATTTAACAGCAACACAAGCGCGTACAGTATCAACAACTGACGCAGTGATCTATAACGAAATTGATACTATTAACAGAGCAGTATTAGCCGCAGCATTGGCAGGTGATCTCAACACACAAGTTTCTGATGGCACCACAATGACAGAGAGCACACCAACTATTACAGTGACAGGCTCAGTTGCTAACCCAACATTCACAGCCGCAGATCAAGTTCAACTAGCTGGACAAGCTATTGCACTTGGTGTTGACGCTGGTGCTGGAACAGGACTTGATCAAGCAATTGCAGACATTAACAATGCAGCAATAACAGGACTTACAGCAAGCAAGAACGATGCAGATCAGCTAGTGCTAACTTACATTCCACCACAAAGTGCATGGACACTTGAAATTGGTGCTGGCACAGGCACAGCCAATGCAGACTTAGGCTTGACAGCAGGCACTGTAACTGCTACAACACCAGACAGTGTTAGCTACTACAACATGTGGAGCGGACAAATTGAAGATCGAAAGAAGTCATTTGAATTTACACAAGTTATTCAACACTTCCAAGATTCAGGCTACAGTATTCTAGCAAAGCAAAATACAGCCTCAGCACAAACAACATTTTTATGGGAAGTATATTGGTAATGGATATTGATAGAATGCGTCAACTTGCAGGCGTACAAGAACAGCAAGTAACAGAAGCAGATCCAGCATATTATGAAGAAGTCGAAGACAAATTATTAGATGCACTTAAAATGATCAGTGACGGAATACAAGATTACGAGCACTGGGCTACAAACACTGAAAGTGAACAGCGGATGGAGGAAGCACTTGAACTCATTGTGTCAACCCTCAGAGAAAAAGCTGATATACTAGAACGTGGCGGCAACACTGCGTCATATAATTGATATAATGGATATTGATAGAATGCGTCAACTTGCAGGCGTACAAGAACAGCAAGTAACAGAAGCACGTGATGCCACAAATGCATTGATGACTATGATGGATGAAGGTATTCTTGATCCACGTCAAGTAGCAGATGCATGTCTGGGCTATTTCAAAAAATTTATCCAAGATATTCAATAATTTAGTAGACTTTTTAATGATTTAAGTATATAATGATACTATGATAATTGAAAAGTTTCCTTACAAAGATATTAAACGCAAGCGCGTTGAAGGGAAGCGACTCTACGATACTGAGAGTGGCTTTCTTCCATCTGTAACAACAATTTTGAGTGCAACTAAACCTGAAGAAGCTAAAAAGGCCCTTCAGGAATGGCGCAATAGAGTTGGGGCAGAACAAGCACAACAAATCACAAACGAAGCTGCCAACGTAGGCACATTGATGCATGGCTATTTGGAAAATTGGTTGATTAACGACAATTTTGACGCCAAAGACAACATGATACATCGTGTAGCAGCCAAAATGGCAGACACTGTGATTGAAAATATTAAAGATGATTTGGATGAAACTTGGGGTACAGAAGTTGGGCTCTACTATCCAGGACTCTATGCAGGTACAACAGACCTAGTAGGTGTTTGGAAAGGCAAGCAAGCCATAATGGACTTTAAGCAAACAAACCGACCTAAAAAGCGTGAATGGATCGAAGATTACTTCATGCAAGGTGCAGCCTATGGCAACGCACACAATGCATTATTTGAGACTGAAATCGAAACTGTTGCTATCTTTATGTGCAGCAGAGATTGCCAGTTTCAATTATTTGAACTTAGCAAGTCTGAGTTTGACGAGTATAGTAAAAAATGGGCCCATCGAGTGGGTGAATTTTATGAACTCGATAAATAAATTTACGGCGGGATAGACGCAACATGTGTACTTCATGTACAATGGCGCACTATACGTTGTGTAAAAACAACAAATAGTCAACACTTTGGAACAACTGAACATTAGTCAGTTACGAAATTTGTGGTTGCGTTCACCCGATGAACGTCTTGCAAGTTGGAGAGAATTTAGGATTGAGCTTCAGTCCCATTACGACCTATTCAAGTCAAATGGAACTGAGTCCGATAATAGCATACTTTTGGTTTGCTTACAAAATATCAGCACGTGGTGGGAACAAGCCCCACTTGTAAGCGTAGCTATGGACCCCTTCAATCCTGAATCTTGGCCAACCGTGTGGGAAATACTCGATCAAGGTGAATGCTGTAAGTATAGCAGAGGCCTAGCAATGGCGTATAACATACATTATCTTGATAAAGATGTAAACGCCACATTAGCCCGCGTTCGTGATCATGTCAATAACGACGAATATATGATTGCCACCTATGGTGGTCGTTACGCACTGAATACATTACATACCCAAGTTGTGGATCTCCACAGTGTTGAATATCTAGAAGTACGAGAATCGTTTCCGATTCGATCGTACCTATTGCATAATCAATAATAGGAGAACTAGCAATGAAGAAAGATATCGATACCCGTGCCCTTATGGGGGAGGCCAAATTTTACGAAGGCTATAGCCGCTGGAGCGACGAACTTGGTAGGTATGAGACATGGGAAGAAAGTGTGTCCCGTGTGATGAACATGCACCGTAAATTTTACGGTGAAAAAATGACAGAAGATCTGTCATTACTCGTTGATGAAGCAGAAGCACTTTACAAACTCAAGTATGTACTAGGTGCACAACGAGCTCTACAATTTGGTGGAGATCAAATTCTCAAGCACCAAATGCGTATGTATAACTGTACAAGTTCATACGCAGACCGTCCAGCCTTCTTTGGTGAACTATTTTATGTTCTCCTGTGTGGTGCAGGCGCCGGGTTCTCAGTTCAGAAACATCACGTTGCAAAATTGCCAAAAGTGGCGCAGCGCAAGGGCCAAGCCAAGATCCACGAAGTAGAAGATAGCATTGAAGGCTGGGCGACAGCACTAGACGTTCTTATGTCTAGTTTTTTCGTCAATGGTGGTAAAACTCCAGAGTACGAAGGACGACGCGTATATTTTGACCTCAACAAGGTACGCCCAAAAGGCGCAATGATTTCAGGCGGATTTAAAGCGCCTGGACCAGAGCCACTTCGTAAATCACTAGATAAAATTGAGCACCTACTACAAGGAGCAGTTCTAGCAGGACGTGACACACTCAAGCCAATTGAAGTATATGATATTTGTATGCACGCCGCCGATGCTGTTCTGGCTGGCGGTGTTCGCCGTTCAGCTACTATTTGTCTATTCAGCCCTTTTGATAAGGAAATGATTGAAGCAAAAACAGGTAATTGGTACGAAGAAAATCCACAGCGTGGACGCTCAAATAACTCAGCAGTGATTGTGCGTAAAGATGCTAGTCGTGAGCAGTTTGCAGAAATTATGAAGAGCATTCGCCAATTTGGTGAGCCTGGCTTTGTATTTTCAGAAAGCACAGAGCATACTTACAACCCGTGTGTTGAAATTGGCAAGTATCCTGTTCTAATTGAAGGCAAGAAGAAAACGTCAGGTTGGCAAGGCTGTAACCTCAGCGAAATCAACGGCAGCAAGTGCACAACTAAGGAAGAATTCCTTAAGGCATGTCGCGTAGGCGCCATCCTAGGTACGCTACAAGCTGGTTACACTGACTTTAACTTCCTAGACAAGACAAGCAAGAAGATCTTTGACCGCGAAGCTCTAATTGGCGTCAGTGTTACAGGTTGGATGAACGCACCAGACGTGTTGTTTGATGAAGCAACACTTAAAGAAGGTGCTGAACTTGTTAAGAAGGTAAACCGTCAAGTTGCAAAACTAATTGGCATTAACCCAGCAGCACGTACAACATGCGTAAAGCCAAGTGGTAACGCAAGCGTTCTACTAGGTACAAGTTCGGGCATCCACGGCGACCATTCTCCTCGTTACATCCGTCACGTACAGATGAACAAAGATACGGAAGTTGCACAACTATTTGCAGCTAGCAATCCTTACATGGTTGAAGAGAGCGTATGGTCAACAAACGGCACTGACTATCAGATTAGTTTTCCTGTTATTGCACCACGTGATTCACTCTTTAAGCGTGAACTATATGGCATTAAGTTGCTTGAAAAAGTTCGCCTCGTTCAGAGGTCTTGGGTTGAGCATGGCACAGATGAAAGTCTTTGCGTTGATCCAACAGTCCGCCACAACGTTTCTAACACAGTGCAAGTTTCGCCAAATCAGTGGGACGAAGTTGAAGAGTACTTGTTCACTAACCGCGACAGCTTCGCAGGTATTAGCTTCCTAGCAGCTAGTGGTGACAAAGATTTCAACCAGGCGCCATTTACTGAAGTTCTAACAGAAAGTCAGATTGTTGACAAGTATGGACGTGCAGCAATGTTCGCAAGTGGGTTAATTGTTGAAAGCACAAAGGGCTTTGGTGATTTGTGGACTGCAACCTTTATGGCTCAAAGTGAAGGCAGCCAACGCGCAGGCGAGCAAAAAGACCTGGGTGCTGATTGGATTCGCCGTTTCAAGAACTTTGCTGAAAATTACTTTGATGGTGATGAAAAGACAGCAGAGTATTGTCTTAAGGATGTGTACTTACTACACAAGTGGACAAAGATTCAACAGAACATGCAGCCAATTGATTTCTTGACAGGACTATCAAAGAAAATGTATACTGATATAGATACTATGGGAGCGATCGCGTGTTCTGGATCAAATGGCGGGTGTGAAATCTAATGATTCACTACAAAAAAGGTGATGTGACTGAAGCAACAGAACAAGTCATAGCACACGGAGTAAATTGCACTGGCCATTTCGGAAGCGGAGTGGCTGGTGCAATCAAACGCAACCATCCCTATGTGCGTGAGCAATACCTCAGCCTATCAGAACATATATTGGGCACTTGTCAATTCGTGGAATACGCGGGCAGAATTTGGGTTAATGCACACACGCAACAAGATAAAGGCTATGATGGAAAGCAGTATGCTGACCTTACAGCCGTCGCATATTGCTTGGTAAGTATAGCTGAGTATATGAGGGATAACCTGTTAACCACCATTGCAATGCCAAAAATTGGATGTGGCCTTGGCGGTCTAGACTGGGAGCAAGTAGAAATACTTGTTCAAAATATACTTGAAGACTATGAAGTTTTTATATATGAATTGGAATGATAGATGACAGACACAATTATATGGAGCAAAAACGGCTGCCCGTATTGCGACATGGCAAAAAGGCTACTTGAACAATCAGGTATAGCATACGAAGAGCGCAAGATCGGTGATGGCTGGACAAAAGACCAACTGTTAGAAGTTGTACCAGCAGCTAAGACAGTACCACAAATTTTCCTACATGGTGAATTTGTTGGTAATTTTCACGATCTCGAAAAATACTATGAAGACCATAATATGTATGGCGGAAACCCAGGAATTTAAATGTTAAAGACTAAACACAACGCAAATGATGTAATCACAATCAAGCTAGTATCAGGCGAAGAAGTAATCGGCTACTATGTTGAAGAAAATATGGGCGAAATCGTTCTACGTAAACCTGTAGTACCAGTACCAACATCTGAAGGACAAATGGCATTAGCACCATATATCATGTCAAGCAGCTATTTGCGCGAAGGTCCTGGTGAGGTCCCTTTCAATAAGCAGACAGTGGTCACTACATTATCAACTAGCAAAGAGTTCAAAGCTGCCTACACCCAACAGGTAAGTGGGCTAGACCTTAATCCAGGCGGAAATCAGGGTCTAATCACGTCATAAATACTCCAGTAGGAGAATGCAGTGAATACACCTGTCCATCGACATTCAGATTCCAGATCATGCGGCGCAACAACAACCGTAATGGGCCAGGGTACTGTTTGGGTAAACAATAAACTGGCTAGCGTACAAGGCGACGGAAACACACACGGAGGCGGCGCCCTCTCTGCAAGTGTTAACGATGGCACAGTTTGGATCAATAACAAGAAAGTGGTCTTGAAAGGTTCCGGGTCCGCGCCTGACAGTCTTTGTCGACCGAAGGGTCCACCTCATTGCAGTCCATCGGCTACTAGCGGAAGCGGTGATGTTTATGCTTGCGGCGGAGCGGCAGGTGGTGGCGGCGGACCAGGTATTGTAGATGAAGGTCCTGATCCAACTAGATCAGAACTTTACCCAGATCCTAACGCAACTCCGCAAGAAGATATACGCGACGATTTTCAAGATCCAGGCGGAGAAGACTCGTATGATCCAACAGAATTTAGCGAGCAAGATCAGGCCCGCATTACTGCACTTGAAAATGATCCAGAATGGCAGCGCGAGTTGGCGTTGATAGAGGAACGTTTCCCTGGGTTTGATAGAACTGAACTTTATAAGATCATAAATGGCGAAAGTAACTTTGATCCAAAAGCCCGTAACCCAAGCGGCGCAACAGGACTATTCCAAATTATGCCTGACAGTGCAAAAACAATTGGTACGACTACCACCGCGATTTCACAGCAGACTCCAGCCCAGCAATTGAATACATACGGTAAGCATCTTGACTTTTGGAAGTATGATCCTGACAATTCACTTGGTATGATGCAGGCAGCACCAGCGTATGCTAGTCGCAGTGGATCTTCTGTTGTTTATCCGGTAGGAAGTGCAGCATGGAACCAAAACCCAGGCTGGCGCGATCCACGCGGTCCAATTACGGTTGATAGTATCAACAATTATTATAGGAACTCATAATGGCATTTACAGACTTTCCAAACGGCCTAGCAAGTGCCAACGACTATCTTACTGATAATATTGGTGCGTCTGCCCAGCTATCAACTAGTGTAGCAAATATTGCTGGATTTATGGTGAGTGCTGAGATTGATGTTAATCTCAAAGAAATCATCTGTAGCCTATTAGCTGGGCGCGGACTGTTACTACCTAATATACAAATTTGTGTTAGCCTTAACATCAAAGAGCTATTGGGTACAGTATTGGGTACAGTATCTGATGCACTATATGCAGCACTGGCCTCACTTGACCAGGCCTTTGATAAGTTTATGGATCATCTCAAACTTGATGAAGTCCTAGGACGTATCAATAACGTTATTGCTGAAGTAACAAACATCGCAAACATGATTAACTTCTGTTCTGCACCAATTAATCCTATTCGTATTCCTAATGTCTTAGAAAATGTAATGGACAGTTTCCTTGGCGCAGGTCGTGATATTGTTGATTCAATTGGACAAGTTTTGCCAGGTGAAATTGGCGGCTGCCTAATAGGTGGCAGTTTTAATGGTAGTATTTTTAGTAGTGGCGTTCTCAAAAAAGTCTGGGACAATATTGATGACTTAGGCGCAATTGAACAAACACTCATTAACGATATCACATTAATCGAAACGGCAATTGATGACATTATTGCTCGTGAAACCAATGTAGCAACAAACTATGATCAAGGCGGAAGCGACCTGTCAGAAGATACGCGCCCAACACATGAAGGTGTCGCTTGTGGCTTCAATTCACAAGACGAAGGCATGCAAGGCTGCGTCAGCGCGGCAGTGAGGCTTAAAAACATATATGACAATTGTGGATCATATCCAGTAGTCGACAGTAACGGCAACACGTATAATAACATACTTGAGTTGATTTGCGATGACGATCTGTTGCGTGTTTTACGTCGTATTACAGATCCAGAACCAACAATTGCAGAGCAAAATCCAGTCTATAACTACTGCGGTGAAATTATTGGGTATACACAAACTGTTACCCAACAAGCAGAGCAAGTTAGTGTCGGCACAGTACCAGAGACAATCGACCAGCCTGGCTATGATAACGGTGGCCTACCAACCAATCCAGTTAACGCTGCGATTGCTGAAGGTGAAGCCGCAGGCGGTGGGACAGTAAACACCACAGTTACTAACAATTACACTCTTGACGGTGCAACCCTCTTTGTTGGTGATGAAACTGGACTTATCAATAGTGGTGCATCTGAAGGTCAGCTTGTTTACCGCAGTGATAATGGCGTAACCTATCTCAAGAATAATATAAACACAGGGGCGATTATTGATGATTATGAAGTTGTGGGTGGCGGCTCAACATTCGGATCATTCCTAACTGATGTTAATGCTAGCACAGGTAATGGATTTTTGGTGCGAAGCGGTGATACCGCATTATACCGCAGCATATCTGGGACTTCAGGGCAGATAACAGTAGCAAATGGTAGTGGCACAGGTAATAATCCAACACTTAGTATCACGACTAATCCTGTATTACCAGGTACTGATAGCGTAACACTTACAAAAGGAACAACCGCGCAGAGATTAAGCACAACAAATGGTGCCATGCGTTATAATACTACGACAGGCGCATTTGAAGGATATCAACTTGGAGTGTGGCAAACATTTGCAACAGGTTCAGGCAGCGTTAATGACGGATTAAATGTCGGCGGTGGACCATATGAAGTTTACAAGCAAAATAATGTTGGCAAATTAGAATTCCGCACATTCAATGTAAGTGGTGCGATTACTATGGGTGTCGCAGCAGACGTTATCACCGTCGGTGAAAGTCTTACTGCCAGCAGCCTAGGTGCAGGTAGTGACGTATTTAAACAACGTACAGTTAATGATTTTGAATTCCGCAGCCTGACGGCAGGCGATGGAATAATACTAACAGAAAATGCAAATGACATTGAAGTGGGAGTTATCAGTCCTGGGTTCCAAGGCACAACCAACACAACTACAGCAGCCGCTGCCGAAGTATTATTTGATGGCGGACGTCAGACTCCAGCAAGTGGTAGCTTGTGGTTTGTTACAGTAACAGCCGTTGCCAACCGTAGTGATGCAGCTGATGCAACAGCCATTAAAATTGAGGGATTGGTTGACAATAACAGCGGAACCGTTACAATTGTTGGTACGGCAGGCAACAAAACTGTCTATAACAGTACAGCCAGCACCTCAAACTATGATCTATTGCTTGACATTACAGCAAACCAATTCCGTGTACAGGTCCAAGGAGACACTGGTCATACCGTTGATTGGCGTGTAAAGCTAGATTATATTGAATCACCGTAACTTTTTGGTTGACAAGTAAAGTGTTTTGCCATATAGTCTAAGTATGATGAATGCAAACCAAGGACTAATGACATGAGATCGAAAATTTGTGATGACGGCAAAGCCCGCATCCTTGCTAAAGTAGTCGTGCCAATGGGAGCCATGGAGATTACGACATTCGCACTTGCGAATCCTCGTTTTGTCAATGACGAAGAAGCCATGAACACGTTTGAAAACCTCAACAAACGCCAACTGTTTAATGTTGCCAAGGAAGCTGTTGCTTTCCGGGGCGATAGCCTGTCAATTGCTGAAAATTATTCAAAGGAAGTTTGGACGCCGCGACAGATTGAACGTGCCCGCAAGCATGTAGAAATGCTGTTTCCGGAAGTCGACTAATGTGGTTAACTGTTTGGAAAGCTGGTGCAGTTGTTATGTTAATCGGCGGCACTGAAGGTGAAGGCTTAACTGAAAATATTTGCACTCAAATGCAGCAAGCAATTATTGCTGATGCTGAAGGCATCATGCAGTATGGTGACGCTGTCACGTGTGAAGAAACACAACTTGAATTGGGATATATGAGTAATGGTTGATCGTGTAACACAACTTATCGAAATGGCACTAAGTTCAACAACTGACAGTGAAAAACTTGCTGCCCTTAGCCAGGCAAAAAAGATCTATAAGAATAACGGAGTTGTTCTTCCAAAGCGAGTTGTGCGAGAAACAACGACAGTACCTCAAACGGTAGATGCAACTGAAATCCGGACACTTAAAGAAGCACTTCAAAAGTCAGAAGATCTAAGAGCCAAGTTGGTTAAAGACAATCACACTTTGAGTGCTGACAATGCAGTCCTCAAAAAGCAGGTCTTAGAGGCTAACTTTGCAGCAGATGCTGAAGTTATTCATGATTTCGACCGCCGGAAAAAGAGGGAACAGTACGTGGCCGCCGGCCTTGCTGTAATACTTTTTGCAGGAATTGCAATTTTGATGGTGATGTGATGAAGGGAACTGAAGAAATCCTGGCAGAGAAATCATTTAATGATTGTCTGTATGATATTATGTAAAATATTGAAGAAATTTGACTAGAGGAGAGAAACAAATGACATTAGTAACAACATTTCTATTAATATTGGCCTGCGGGTGGATTCTTTATTACATTGTGGCAATGGCTGCAATATACAGATATGTGAGGAAAATCAATAAACCAATGCATTGGGCATTTCCGGGTATTGCAATTACAGGCGTGGCTTTAAGTTTTATCTTAGCTATGTTGATTGTTTAAATGAGATGGATTTGGCAGTTTGGTAGGAACCGAGACATGTGGCGTCTCTGGTGGGCGACCCGCCCCCGTTACTGGAAAAACAGGAAATGAGTCAGTACAGCCTTTTCATCGACGATGAACGCGATCCACCCCGTAATGACGGACGCAATTGGATTATCGCTCGCGATTGGGATGAGGTTTTTGCCTGCATAATTATGCATGGCATGCCAACCTACATCAGTTTTGATCATGACTTAGGTGAGGACACATATACTGGGCATGATATTGCTAAATTTCTTGTTGGATTTGATATGGACGGCGAGCCTGGTTTTACTCTACCAGAAGAATTTGGCTATTACGTTCATTCCCAAAACCCTGTCGGACGTGATAACATTGACGGTATTTTTCAAAGTTATTTGCAATTTAAAGCAAATAACACTTGACATCACCAAGACGTTTTACTATAAATAACCCGTAAGCAAAAAAAACTAATGGGGCAGACATGAAGAATTTAGCTATTTTTACAATGCAGATTGTAGCTATTGCAGCAACAGTCGCAAATGCAGATAATGACATAATTGAGACCTTACCAACTGTTGAACAAGATGAAGCAAAGGTAGAGTTTGTAATTGCGACTGATGAATTACAATGTATGACGGAAGCGATTTATTTTGAAGCACGTAATCAAACTGTTTTAGGAATGATTGCAATTGCAAACGTTATTTCTAATCGTGCTCGTAGTCCTGATTTCCCTAACACAATTTGTAATGTTGTTCACCAAGGACCATTAGACGGCTCAGAAATTTCACTTAATCGTTGTCAGTTCAGTTATTTTTGTGATGGTCAGAGTGATGTGTTTCCTGTAAATGATACAATTGCTGAAATACAAGCTGCTGATTGGGCAAATCTTGTTGCAAAGCGTGTACTGGCTGGCGAAACGTCAGACTGGTCAAATGGTAGCACATATTACCATGCAGACTATGTCGCGCCGTTTTGGAGCAAAGAATACGAAAAGGTAGCGGTTGTAGACAGCCACATTTTCTATATTCATTACTAAACAAATACAACTTTTACATTATTGGGTCCCGTGCTTATTTTGTAGGCACGGGATAAATATGATGACATAATGTAAGGGTCCCCTCAATGCGCGAATTTCCATGTAAACTAACCCGTGTGATCAATGGTAACACGGTCGAAGCAGATTTTGATCTCTGCTTCGGTGTATTCATGCCTATGAATATTAGACTATTTGGGGTGGCTGAGAGTGATGAAGCTATGACTACCCTTATTAAAATATTACCAAAATCATTTATTTGTACCACATCATATAACCGAAGAGGCAAAGCGGGACGATGTTTGGGGTATATCTTTGTCGAACAGGATGGAGTTTCAATAAGTATTAATGAACTAATGATACAACAAGGATTCGGCTTAGCTACTACATGAAAACACTATTCGGAATATGGACAATGGCAGTCGCCCTGACGGTCAGTGCCGTTGCGGCGTACTATTCTATTGTGGGACTTACTGCAATTTTTGCAGCGGCAGTCATTCCAATTATTATCATGGGCGCAACACTTGAGCTTGCAAAGGTTACAGCCGCAGTGTGGTTACACAGTTTTTGGAATGAAGCACCATTTCTAACTAAAGCGTATCTCACAAGCGCAGTAGTTATATTGATGTTCATTACAAGCATGGGCATCTTTGGCTTTCTGTCAAAAGCACACATTGAACAAACTGCTAGCAGCGGCAGCCTAGTAGCACAGGTTGAAAGACTAGACCAAGAGATTGCACGTGAACAGCAGGCAATCACTCGCGCCAACCTAGCAATAGATAGCTTTGGAGAGCGCGTCTCCAGCGCAGACACAGACATACAGGCACGTATTACAGCACAGGAGCGTATCATTTCAGACATTAGCGATCGCCTTGAACGTGATATTTCCACACAAAATCAAATAATTAGCCAAAGTAATAACCTATTAGGACCACTACAAGATGATCTTGTGCGCATAGACGAGCGTAGAAACCAGCTTAGAGCTGCACAAGCATCTGGTGACGTCATTACACTACAAGCACTCGTCGGCGCTAATACTGATGGTGTATTAGGGCCTGCTACTAGGCAACGTATTGCTGAGTTTGAAACTTCATTAGACACTCGACGTACAGAAATCCTAACACAGTTAGAGCGTATCAATAATACTGACGATCCGGCTGTATCAGCAGCACGATCAGAAATAACTCGATTACAGCAGACAGCAAATGCAGAGATAGGCAGAGCACAGGAAGCTATCAACAGTTTCCGTAACCAATTAATTTCAGTCACAACAGCAGACAATACTGATGCAATCGCTGCACAATCTGCGTTGATTAACGCGTCTAATCAACGCATAGATGAACAACTTACACGCAAGTTTGAAATGGAAGCTGAGTTGCGTGTACTTGAAGTAGAAGTAGGACCAGTGCGTTACGTGGCGGAGTTAGTTTATGGCGATACAAATCAAGAGCTACTTGAAAGCGCAGTGCGATGGGTTATCATTGTTATTGTTCTAGTATTTGATCCACTTGCTATTGTTTTAGTTCTAGCTGGACTAAGTATATTACATAGAGAAACTATTGACAACACACCAGAATTGCCATATAATGACAATAATGACGGTGATGATGAACAGCCACCAAAAGTCGACGATGCTGAATTACTAGTAGAACCAGAAGCACCACCGATTACTGCTCTTGAAGCAGCTGATAAATTATCAGAAGCTCAGAGGGAAGGCCGCGCAAGCAAGTCAGAAACCAAAGACGCGAATGAAAAGCCCGCACCCTCCGACTTAAATAACCAACGAACAACACCAAAAGGACATGTTACAGTAGATGGACGAAGCTACAGAGTTATCAGGACACCAAATGAAAAATAAGAATTCGGTGTACACAGTTACACCTCCGGACCTTAAGCTAAACACGATTGGTCCAAGCGTTTTACTTTTAGGCGTATCCATAGACAACAGTACAGAGTATCAGGACATATATGAAAAACTCTTTCCAGAAGTTGAAATCACATTTTATGTAGGTGAGGAAGAATTCGGACCAGAATATGCGCCTTGGTACCGCGCCGTTGCAGGCATGTCCAGTAGCATTATTGTCAACTTAGACAACATTACAGCGGAGGAAGTGTTCTTAGCTATGCAAGCTGAACATGAAAACCGCGCAATGGTATTTTGGGTTGCCCAGAACAAAAATTACCCAGCAATGGTAAGCTTGCTTAATAGTTACCAATATCAAATATTTAATTCTCTCAATGAGATCGAGGCGTTCTTGCTGCAAGAGTATCGTAATAACTCTTGACAAATGATGACATCTCCAATATACTAATTGATATGCTTATATTTAAAGGACTAGACCAATTAACATGAACAACCAGTCAAGAATTCTGGCTAACCACGATATACGAACTAATAGTGTTCGTCTTGTAACTGAAAGCGGCAGTGTAATTTTACATACCAATGCAGCACAGAAACAGGCAGATGACCAAGGCTTGGATCTCATTCTCATAAATGACAAAGTTGATCCGCCGATTTGTAAAATTTCAGATCTTGCCAAATATAAGTATGACTTACAGCGCAAAGAAAAAGAAAATGCGAAGGCACAACGCGAGTCGCGCATTACTATCAAGGAAGTGCAGTTTAAGCCTAATATTGATCAACATGATTTTGAAACCAAATGTGGTAAAATTTCTAAGTTTGTATCTAAGGGCAACAAAGTTAAAGTGCTAGTACAATTCCGCGGACGAGAGCGGCAGCATACTGAACTCGGATATGACATTCTAGAACGTATCCTTGAGACTGTGGAAGGCATCGAATACGATGGTAAACCTTCCTTTGCTGGCAACCGCATTACAGCTATAATAAAAGGATCAAAAGATGGCACCTAGAGAGCAAAATAACAGAAAACCACGAGACTATTCGCCACGAGGCACAAGAGTTGATGTACGTGACAATAATATTAGTCAGGCAATGCGACGCCTGAAGAAAATCCTTCAAAGTGAAGGCGTTTTTAAAGAATTGCGCGACCGCCGCTTTTTCGAAAAGCCGAGTATGACACGCAAAAAAGCCAAAGCGGCTGCAAAGAAGCGTTGGCAAAAAGAACAAGCTAAACGACAAGACTGATGATAAATAACCACGAGGGTTGCCATTAGGGACCTTCACAACATAATCTTGCTTTATAAGGAGATATAATATGAACAAGACAATTAACACACAAACTCTACCTGGATTTTTGAACGGACGTGGAATCGGATTCGAACGTATGTTTGATATGATCGACGATACTGTTTCATACACAGGTAGCACAACCTACCCACCATACAACGTTCTGTCAACAAGCGAAGATGACTTTGTCATTGAACTTGCTGTTGCAGGCTTTAAAATGGACAACTTATCCATCACACAAGATGGTAGCAAGTTAACTATTGACGGATCTGTTCCAGTAACTAATCCGTTTGATGACGATGTAGATGAACCAACATACCTACATAAAGGTATTTCAAGCCGCTCATTCAAGCGTGAATTTGTTATTGCTGAATACGTAACAGTTGAAGATGCAAAGCTCGAAGACGGCATCCTAACTGTTAACTTACACCGCGAGTTACCAGAAGCAATGAAACCACGCCAGATCGAGATTAAAAAGATCGGCAAGTAAACTGAACATATCCGTATCAGGTTGGGGGTGTTGACGCATCCCCAACCATCCACAAGAGGCTAACATGTCAACAGATAACGACGTTATTGAAAAGCAAAAAGTTAAACTCAAGAAACCCAAAAAGTGGGCAGTCGTTCTACATAACGATGATGTTACACCTATGGACTTTGTTGTTGAGTTGCTCTTTTATGTTTTTAAACTGGAAATAAAGCAAGCAACAGAGCTTATGATTAAAATTCATACTGAAGGTCATGGCGTAGCTGGGGTATATCCGTATGAAGTTGCTGAACAAAAGTTATCTGAGGCTCTGACACTTATTAAATTAAGCAATATGGCACTCAAAATTACAATGGAAGAAGAATAACTCTCCGCATAAATATTGGCATGAGAGCAACTGATTTCCTTATTGAGGCACCGGCAGATGAAATAGCAGCAGATTTGCGGCAAATAGGTTTCACTGACCAACGACGTGATAGTTCTAAAACTATCAGCGTATATGTTCCGCCTGCAGAACGCCTAGAAGTTATGCAGCAAATGACTGAAAAGCTACCAGACTCATTTTGGGACAAAGATTTTTCCAACAGTTCAATAGGTGCTATCCGTTACAAGGGTGGCACTATTCGTGTGAGACCAAAGGGTAAAGCTGGAGGTCAGAGTGCAGGCTTGGGTAACGAGCAATCATTTATTGACGCTGTTAATGGTGTAGTTGAAGCAGCAGGCGAACCAGTTGATATCAATTTTATTGGTAGCAACGGTGTTACTTGGAGCGTCAAAGGCGTGCAAAGCGCACGTGGTGTTGGTAGTGACACAGGCGGACGCAAAAAGGCAGATGTTGTGCTAGCAACAGCAAATGGTGCAAAGGGCGTAAGTCTTAAGAAAGGCAATGCTGAGTATTGGGAAAGTGCAGACACATATTTCGGTAAAGAAGCTGACGAAATAATTGGCAAGTTGGTAGCTAAAGGCAAGTTGGAATTGATTCCTCTTGGCAAGAATAATACTGCTGGGAAAGAATTTATGAAACTCAGCCGTGAAATTGCAGTCCGTGCTACTCCACAAGAAACAATTGATATTGTTTTTGGTAGTGATTTGCAGGGACAAAATGGCGCAATTCTCAAACAAACATTTACCCGTGATGATTTTGTTATGAACGGAAATCAAGTCACAGTAAATTGCAAAATAGTTATTGTAGATGTACCTGACGTTCCAGAAGACATGGAAGTATTCTTCCTCATCCGTAACGATAGTTCACGTGGACGACCAAAGTACAAGTACCCTGGTGTTCGTTCAACCGCTGTCTATAAAAAACGCCTTAACGGGCCTACATTGGTTATTAACCGACAATGATATGCGTTCGACGCATGACGAGTATGCAATTTAAACAGTAGTAATCACCCCAAATATAGTGTAAATATGTATTATGCAGGTGCAGCATTTGGCTGCACTTTGCCATGATATACAAAACACAGGAGTTATAATCATGTTTAAGAAACTATTTACACGCAAACCAAAACTTGCAGAACTTGAGCGTTATGTTGCTATGGAATACCGCCCACACGACCGTCAAGCAGCACTATCAGATATGAAGCGCAAGGCAGGTCTCTAATGTGGGATACAGTTAAAAACTTTTTCACTACAACGCAACCACGTCTGACCGCACGTCAGCGTGAAATTGAGGCTTACCTTTCTAAGTCAGTTGACCGTTACGACCTTGAGCGCCGCGAGCGTGAATTAGAACGTAAAGGGTATTTCAATTGGTAAAGGAATTTTTCAAATCACTAAGCGATGCTCGTTATATTGCAGGATATCTACATGGTGCTTATACACCAAATGAATATCAAGCACGTATCCAAGAACTACGAACACAGGGATATATTTAATGAACAAATTCAACAAATTCATACATCGTGTTGGCTACTTGCGAGCCGCAGGACAGATGCAACGGATGGGGCAGTCCAGCCTTGCAGCAGAATTAAGAAAGCAAGCACGAGACTTGGAGTGAGCATTAGCTGCTCACTCCCTTTACCTTTCAACTAGATAAGTAATAATGAAGGAAGGTTAATAAAAATGTCAATATATAATGCCAACGGAAAGATACTTATTGCTACTCCCCGCGTAACTGGAAAAATTTTCCACAAAAGTGTGATTTATATACACACTGACGACGATACAGGCACTGTGGGTGTTTTACTTAACGTACCAATGGATTATGATATGGCAGTGAAATGGAGCCAAGAAATTGAATGGCAATTTCCTGATCGTATCTTTCATGGTGGTCCAGTAGAGCGACAACTAGGCTATGTTATTCACAGCACAGAATACGCCCGTGAAGTTAGTATTAGACTAAATGACTCCCTTAGCTACACAGGCGGTCGTCATATAGTAGATGATATTAATCGAGGAGTTGGTCCTGACCAATTTTTACTGGTGACAGGATACTGTTTATGGCAGCCCAAACAACTTAACACTGAGATTGAAGACGGTATGTGGATGGTTGCTGATTTTGACCTAGACTACTTCTTTCAGGATTTGGATCGCAATAATGGATGGGATTTTGCAATCAATGTTGCTGCGCAAAATAAAACAACTTCATTGTTAGATATGGTTGACATCTCCTAAACCATCTGTTATACCGAATGTCAGTAAACAAATGGAGTGAACAATGTTTGAAGTCGTCATCAAAAAAACTGATGGATTGATTGAGACCTGGGATTGTATATCAGAGATGCAAGCTGAATGCGTATTTTTCAAGTCCCGGATGAGTCCGGACACGGATTATGTTGAAATTAACGAAATCGTTGAAATCAAAGAAACAACGTAATATGACTTTATCCAAATTTTTTGATTACACACCAAATGAAATTCACTACATTATGTCGGGCGCCCCTGACATGGCTCAGAGTCTCCAAGACAAAGCCAACAGTATAAGTGTAATCAAAAATATAGTCACCTTACATTATATTGAGCCCAAAGTCAATACCACCACAATGAAAGCGTTGCGGAGAGAAATGGCAGTTTGCTTTTTGACTTTTTCTCCACTTGGATTGTCAGTCCTGCGCCATCATCAAAGCGACGATACTTTGCCTATACCAAGAGAACAGGTGCAACAATCCTATTCTATTATTAAATTGACAGGTGAATATCCTGTATATGTTAAAGATCGTGATGGATATGCATATGGGCTACGTGGGAAAGAGTCGATTCAACTCTTTAATGCAGACATGAATAAGTGGATGAAACACGCTTTGGATAGATAAATACCACTGCGATAAGCAGAGGAGATTTATCATGGAATTTTTTACTAATCTATGGGCGTGGTTTTTGGCACGTTGGAGTGAGCGTACAACTTGGGACGGTGGTGTTATCATCGCTCTTGGTGTAATTGCACTCGTATTCAGCCAACTAATGCCTTTTGCAGCATATGCAGCGATTGCATACGGTGCATGGACACTACTACGAGGTGAGGGCACAGGCGAGTGAAGCCTGGCACTTACAAAAAACTCAAGCATGAACTTGGACAGCTAATTTTTTGGGCTATTGCTTTTGGCATAGCTCTTGGAATGATAGCAATCTTTCTTTAATGCTAGATCCCAAGCAAGTTATTGAGTTAGCTAAAGATATTGAAGCGGGAGACCCGATCGATTGGTCAGGTCTCCCGCTTCATCGTGACACAGTTTATAATATGTTAGGTCTGGGTGTGCTAGAGCGCGCCGACGTGGCGGAAACAGCGCAGCAACGTGAACTCATACTAATGGCTAGCTTAGTTAAGCTTACGGTAGAAAACTTCGTTTTAGAGATGCGAATATTAAATAAATAATATTAATATAGGATATTAATATGGCAGCAAACGGTATATCAACACTAGAATTTAAACGCGACCGTCAAGACGCAAAACTTGCATTGGCAAGCACTGCTCGCGGAAATAGCGGCCGCCCGGCCACATTAGATGCAACACAACTTCCAACACGGTATGGGGTTGGCGACAACAGCGCAGCCGCTATTATTAATAATCCAAATACAGGTGGCCTTCTTCCAGGACGCCCGTGGGCAGCAGAATTGCAGCGACAGGTCGATCTTAAAACTTTCATAGAGTCAGCAGACACCTATGTCGTTTCAGGAGATAGCACACGAGACACAGCATACAATGATATGCAAGCGTACTATACCAGAATGCTTGGTAAAGCTGGCATTCTTGCTGTAGATAATTCTGCCTCTGGTGTCTCAGGTCAACAGTGGGCCGAGGACACCGGATCAGTTGGTGTTACTAGCGCAATCGCGTCAATTCCTGGCACTGGATCGACCACCGTTCTGGAATGGTCCTTTGGAATAAATGATATAACGGACGGTACAGAGGATGCAGCAACAATCGCGGCGCTTTGGACACCTGGGCTAGATGCGCTTCTTGTTGCCAAGCCAGACGTGTCCTTATTCTTTGTTCAACCTTCAGCAGTTGCAAACGCGGCCCGAAACGTAAAGCTAAACGAGATTTACGAGATATTACGGGACACCTATTCAGTGCACGTCGTTAAGGCCTATCAGCCAATGAGGGATATCTATGACGGCCTTACGGACAACATATTCTACTTTGACAGCACACATCCGGACTTCACTGGATCGATTAGATTAGCCAACATCATCTTTAGTGACGTTCTACCTGACAGCCTATTGTCAACTGTCTTACTAGACAACCAGCACTACACTGGCGCAGCCTCAGACACCATTATTACTGCATTCGATAGCACAGACATCCGCGATGGTGAGTTTTGGAATAGTAGCGGCCTTATTAGTGCTAACGCTGCATGGGCTTGTTTCCGCATTGCGGATATCTCGTTTGGTCAAACTGTTCGTATATTCCACAACGGTGATCGAGACGACATTCGAATAACGTCCGGCGGAACAGGCGCAGACAACGTAGGCGCAACACTGCTTTTAACCAGATCGACACCAGACGAGGGTGCAACACCTGCGGAATACAGTTATACGATTACAACTCTAGGCACTGAACGGGTTGGCGCAACAATCCGCAGTGATAGTTCTGCTACGGTAGGAGACGAATATCTTCGGGTAGTTGATGTGGTTTATGCTAAGGTTGGCAGCGATTTGACTCAAGCGGAGTTGAATGTAGGTGTAACTATGAGGCTATCTTTATGACGAAATTTAAAACGTAATATGAGTTTATTAGGTGCATTTATAGGTGCAAACGCACGACGCCGAGGAGGCGCCGCGCCGGCAGCATCATCAAGGACCGAGACTATTGACTTCGCTACGGCAACAGGAGCCGAGCTTGAGGTAGATGTGACCGGCGCAACTCGCGTCGTCGTTCGCGCTGTTGATATGATTAAGAGCGGCACCAGCAATGCACAACTTTACGTAACCACTGCAAACGGCGAACTGTCGGGTGCGGGTGATTATGGCGGCGGCGCAGTTTCGTCTACAGCCTCGGCTAACGGAGTTGACTCAGTAGTTAAGTGGTCAAACAACCTAACCAACACGGCAAACTGTACCCTTCTTTCAGAGTTTACTGGCCTCCAAGCTGGTGCTCTATTTGCTACGAAGACTATCTCAAGTTCGTCGTCTAATGATCTAGGTACATCAATGCAAATGATTGAGAATGCGACGGACCTGGTAACAGCGGTTCTCTCCTTGCGGTTTGTAGACAACTTCACATCCGGTACGATGTATATCGACGTCATTACTGATTTAACAACATCAATCGAAACCCACGACTTTTCAACCGCATCCGACGCGGAATTCCTTGTAGAAAATATGGATTGGATGCATGTAACTGGCCGCGATCTCGACGGCACAGGCTCTATGAAGCTTGGTTGGCGATTCTCAGACATCGGCGCACCTGCTACTTTTATCAGTGCAGGGTACAAGCAGGGTGGGCAGTGGCAGTCCAGTGACGACTACACCGCAACAAGCGCGATGGGAACATACTTCGGAACCACTGGCGCGTTCGATACTACTACTAAGGTCTTCAACCTCGGAAGTTCAGTAATCCAAGGTTCACTTGGCGCAGCAACGGGTCCATCATTTGCTGCCCAGAACGGCAGCATTGCTAAGATAACTGGTGGAATCAGCACCGTGTCGTTCCAGCAATGGTCCGACGCGCAAACATTCAACAACGGTGACATCTACATTGAAAAAGGAACCTACCAGGCTCCGGTTGTATCTGAAGGCACTTTAGCGGGTGGAACCACGGTTGCTTTCGATGTGACTGGGAAGCGGGAGTGCCACTTCGCCTTCGACTTGACCAGCTCTGGGACAAGCGACTATTGGGGAATCCAATTTGATGACGGCACAGGATACGCTACTAGTACAGCAGACTATGACTGGTCGAGCTGGACGTTTACTACAGAAGGCGACAGACAAGCATTTGACAAAGTGCCAATGTGCGCCACAGCAGGCAATGCTGGTACATTCACCGGCGAGATATTTGGACTTGACGGCGTAGGCCCGACACTGGGCTGGGCGTTTGGTATGCTCAACACCTCCGCAGATACACGCGCTAGCTTGTATCATTTCGACGGCACCACGCTGCCAATTACAGGCATCCGCTTCATCCGCAACGCCGCAGAAACATGGAGCGGAGATTATTCCTTCGTTGCTAACGAGTACGTCATAGCCACCCCAGCTGCCCTTGAGGGTGGCATGCTATTCCTCGCACAGGCAACAACAACACAGAGTTATGATAACACTGTCTGGGTTGACATTAACGTGACAGAAGTTTTGGACCCTGAAGCAGGTCTTACCGGAGCGCAGTATACAATACCTGCATCCATAAATGGCGAGTATATAGAGTTGTATGGTGGTAACAATATACCTAGCGAAACCGCTACTCGCCTACAAATTGCAATTGATAGGTCTACTGATGGAGGTTCTAACTGGGACACTGTAGCACATAGCCACCCGTCTGGTTCTCCTGCATCGGGCATTTTGATTAGCACTGGAGTCATTGAGGCAGTTACTGGTCACATTTATCGTTGCCAAACAACTACCCAAACTGCAAATACTAACTCTGGTGACCAACAGGTCTTCTACAGTGGTAGGGTTATACAAGAAACCGCTGGGCACGATGTATTCTATGCTCATGTTAACGCTACACAATCCATGACATTCCCCGGTAATGAAAAGACATTTGGAGTTGTGGTCACTGATACCCTCGGGGCTTTTGCGTCGAGCAGGTTTACTGTTCCTGCTGAAGCAAATGGTAGAACTGCCGTCTTTGAGGCTGGTTGGCGAGGCGGTGCCTCTATTATTAGAAACGGACTAGAGATACAGGTTTCTACAGATGGTGGAACTGTATGGAAAAACTTGGGATCCCAAGAATATGGGAACACCTCAAACACTAAAACCTCATTTACAGGGCCCCAGACTCTAAGCACAGGCGATATCTACAGGGTATTCTACGTAGGTACTACAGAAACTGCCTCAAATGACATAAGAAACTACTTCAGTGGGATGATAATATAATGGGTGTTTTTAGATTAACAACGAACACGACACAGTTTATACCTGCAAGCACGGAGACGGGGTTGAACTTCGGCTCTACGGTGTTTGACCCTGATGGGGCAACAGCCGCGCCTGGTATTTGCATAGTACCTGCCGCATGGGATGGTTTTCACGGCCAGTTTTCTTGTGGTATCGACACCACTACACTCGGAGATCGATACTTACTTGTCTCTAGGTCTACAGACGGAGGTTCTACTTGGACCCCATATGTTTCAGGTGATAGCGTTACTAGTGCGGCGTTACACTATACTAAAGGTCCTTGGGTGCCTTTAATAACTGGAGAACGCTGGAGGATCACTTTTTTTGGGGATGCTGCAACTTTTGTTTCGGGGGGCGCCAACTTCTTTAGTTGCCAAGCTGTGGATACTGTTCCTTTGCCTGGACCGACGGGCTCCTTTGCTTTGGCATTCCGCGCTGTTAAGAGTGCAACAACGCAGAGTTTCGGCGCGGCAGCCGAAGTAGTATTTGACAGTGAAGTATTTGACACAAGTAATAGTTTTGCAGCGAATCGCTACACAGTACAGGCGCAGCACAACGGTCACTATTTAAAATTCCAAGCTGGTGTACTATGTGACAACTTTGAGAACCACAACCTTTCACTTGAGGTTTCAACCGACGGCGGCACTGGTTGGACCGAGGTAGTAGTTGACGGCGACGGTACAAATGAAAACCTCAACCTAACAAGTGGACCATTAGTAGCGAATACAGGTGATATTTACAGGATTGTATATCAACTTGTATCAGGGGCAACAATTATTCAAAATGACCCTCGAACCTTCTTTAGCGGATACGGATATGCACCATGACACAATTTAGAGCAACAACATCAACAACCCAAGCAATATCTACAAGTGTAGAGACTCAACTCAACTTCGGAGCAGAAAACTTTGATACGGATGCAGGTTTTTTGTCTAGTAGATTTACAGTACCCGCAAGCTGGAACGGCCTCTTTGGAGAATTTTTTGGTAGCGTGTATCTAAACGCCGACGAAAACGGCTGGATAGCAGTTCAAGTTTCAACAAACGGCGGCGGCGCATGGTCGTTTGTAACACGAACTCAGTATTTGGCTGCCGTTGCAAGCAACGTGGCGACCGGACCGGTGCTAATGAATACAGGCGATATTTATAGAGTAACTATAAACAATACTAGCGTCGCGTCCGTTTTAAATGACAACCTAACATTCTTTTCCGGAAGACTAATCAACCCCGCGACTGTGCCTACTAGGGAATATTTCCGTGCACAGCCCTCCAGCGCACAGGTTGTAGGTAACAGCTCATTTGTTCAGGTCAATCTTGGAACAGAAGTGTTTGACACTGGTGCAAACTTTGCCTCTAGTGTGTACACTGTCCCTGTAGACTTAAACGGTGGATACGGCATTTTTAATGTTGGGTTGAGACAAATAGGCGCAACAGAAGATGTCTATTCATACATTATGAAATCAACTGACGGCGGTAGCACTTACCCTACGTTTATGGCAGCAAAAATAAATCAATTGACCGAAGCGTCAACTTGTACAACTGGCCCTGTTGCTTTAGTGACCGGCGACAAATATCGTGCCCAAGTATTCACCAACACAGGTGGGTTCACATTAGACAGCGGCAACAAGACATTCCTCGCTGGCGAGCTATACATATAATCATAATAAATAGCTAGAGATATGGATAAGTTATATAATGCGTAAAATATTATTAAATCGATCATACAATGGGCCTGGTGGCGCTGTTGCGGCACCACCCCCACCAGCTGGGATTTTCTTAGCATTTAGAGGTATAGACTCTCCGGCTGGCGGAGAAACTACGGGCGGCAGCGGCACCACAACTGAAATGGTATTAGATACGGAAATGTTTGATACGGCAGGCGCATTTGCGGCTAATCGGTTTACTGCACCAGTTGACGTGAATGGATCGTATATGACTTTTAACGCTGGTTTCGTAGCCGGCGCAACTGAAAGTATCGAACTGCAAATACAACGCTCAACTGACGGCGGCACCAACTTTACAACAATAGCAGGCGTAGGCAACACAACATATAACTATTTTATGTGTACCACAGGCCCAATACAAGTTAATACTGGTGAAGTATTTAGAGCAGCGTTCTATATGTACCCTAACAACTCAACAGGCACTATGTCCTACGGTACCTCACTCGTGAACACATTTTTTGCAGGATACACAAGCCCATGACAGAATTTAGAGTACAATCACCCCAACAGATTTTGAACATTGGTGAAAACGCAATTACGTATACAACGGAGATATTTGATACAGATAATGCTATCTCAGGTGGCGTCTTTACTGTACCTGCAAGCTGGAACGGGAAATATGCTACTTTCACTTCAGGCCACAATTTTAACACTGCTATCACAGGAACACATGCATTGCAACTTTCCACCAACGGCGGCGGCACTTTCAATTATTACCTGATTAGTGAAACAATTGGCGCCAATGAAAGTTGGACGGAAAGCGGACCTCTACTTATGAACACAGGTGACAAATGGCGGATGTTGCAGTCTTCGGGTTCATTTAGTAATATTTTAGCTGGACCGAGATCCTTCTTTACTGGTCGCCTACTTAACGAAACTTTTACCGAACATGATCACTTCCGAGCAATTGCTAACAGTACACAGGCATATCCCGGCGCCATACTGGACCCTATAATTAATACTAATACTGTACAATTTGATACAACAGGTGGATATGCTGCTAGTGTTTATACAGTACCAGCATCCCTAAATGGAGGGTATGGCATATTTTACGCAGGACTTGAAACTACTGACGCTACAAATAAACAGGCAGGAATGTTTATGCAGATGGAACCCATCGGCGGAGGCGGTTACTTTATACAGGTTGCAAGGGCACATACCCTCACTGAATCTCTCGTATTATCCTCGGGCGTAGTATCTCTAGTAACTGGAGACAAATGGCGCGTTTCTACTGGCGGCAACGATGCTTACACAATTGCTGCTACTGAAAAAAGCTTTTTCTCCGGCGAGTTTTGGAAAGCATAAAAATAAACTAAAAAATAAACAATCTCTTGACATTGTTTACAAGATCGTGTATAAATATACTTGCAACGTTGAAGCAATTCAATACAGCATACTGGACCCGGGGGCAGTACCCGGCGTCTCCACCACAAGCACACATGACCCTAACCGTGAGGCGGGTGGCAAATTAAATGTTTATCTCATGTGTGTTTTTGATGGGGACGAAATAGGATCGACAGGTGTGTGAGGAAAGTGGAGTTGTCCGGATCTAAGCTCGGTTAACGCGACGATAACTATAACTGCAAACACAAACGCAGCGCCAGCAATGGCAATCGCAGCCTGAACGGTTGTAATGGGCTCGCAGACTGCCTGGAAACAGAAAAGCTGATAGGTATGGGTTCCACCTTTGACGGGCCCACTTTTTATTTGTGGATAGCCGGGTGCGTGTCAAAGTCAACGACGTTGAATATTCAATATCCATGAAGTGGAATATGAATGATACCATACAGAGTTTTGTCGAAATCGACGGCACAGAATTTGAACTCACCCCACAATTTCACAGAGAGCGACATGATGATAAAACATATGTCACACACCAAGAAGCAAGAGAAATGTTTGCTCAAGAAATCATAAAAATCCTCAATGCATGACTAAAAAACCTATCACACTTGTCTTAGTAACTGGTGGACGCGACTTCACGGACGTGGGCACAGTGTTTGATTGCCTGACTAAGTTAAACGAACAATTTGATCGCTTAGTTGTTATTCATGGTGATGCTGCTGGTGCAGACACATGCGCATACGATGTATGTCGTGAAGTTGGAATTGAGCAAGTTCGCATTCCATCATCTTGGAACAAATACGGACGCGCCGCAGGACCAATACGCAACACACTGATGCTAGACTTATTTCCTACTTTGGATTTAGTAATGGCCTTTCCAGGTGGAATTGGTACAGCAGATATGTGTAAGCAAGCTGGCAAGAAAGAAATACCTATAATTAAACCACAGGATTTGATTCAGTAAGCCGTTTTGGAATGATGTATTATGTTGATAAAGTGGCAGCATTATGTTAAAATCGTGTTTAATAATACATAAAAAGCCATAAATAGTGGCAGGGTCCAGTAGGACCTATGTCAATTAAGGGGGCTTAAAATGACAGTAGATTCAAATTCCGAAACGTCCGCAACAAACGCGGCAGGAGCAACAGGTGTTCGTTATCAATATGCTGACGATACATCACGTGTGTCTGATTTCGACAAAGACACAGGTAGCGACGAACGCATCGAAGTTGAAGGCGTTGACCGTTCTTCATCTTGGTTTGCTAATGGCAAGCGTACATACGACTTACATCAAACACTTGATACAAGTGATCTTCTTGATCAACGTCGCGCACGTACAAAGCTTGACTCAAGCGAAATTCTACATCAATCCAAACTAAATTCAGTAGAAATGGCAGAGCGCGAACAGCGTCTACGTCACACTGAAGCTGAATTTAACCAACGTATGCGTCATGCAGACACAATGCAGGCAATGACTGCTGGTGTTGTTGGTGAAATGGTTGAAGCAATTGCTAACCGCACAGCCGAAAAGGTATGCGCAGCAATTAAGTAATTGGGCT